>Ga0209596_1000205_pt1 | contig 53993 bp, 56 predicted proteins | sample M_130807_MF_Meta_FD_187314 | JGI IMG/M metagenome (GOLD analysis project Ga0209596, IMG submission 187314) | Freshwater microbial communities from Lake Montjoie, Canada to study carbon cycling - M_130807_MF_MetaG (SPAdes) (version 2) | ecosystem: Environmental > Aquatic > Freshwater > Lake...
GGCACGATCTTCACCGCGACCGGCATGGGCACCGGGCGGCTGATATGGAATGGCGTTGGCAATCTTACCGCTGAGATGTTCGGTGCGGTTGTCAACGATGGCGTTTCCGATGTGACCGCTATCACAGCAGGACTGGCCTATCTTACCACGCAGACTTCCGGGGTGCTGTATTTTGGTGTCGGTGAATACCTGATTGATTCCACCATCCGACTGCCAATCCGCACGTCACTGGTGGGTATAAATGATAACAAATTTACAGATGTGACTTCCGTTGCTGCGGGGACGAATAAACTCTACGCCGGTTCAACGGTTTGGCGTCTTGGCAACGGCGCAAACTGCAAGATGCTCATCGGCGATTATGCCACGAACGGATATGTCCGTCAGGCTAATGAAACATGGGAAGATGGAAGCGGACCTTACAATTCCGTCTATCAGTCTTCTTCCATAGAAGGTATCGTATTCATGGGGAACGGGTCTAATCAGACATCCTATAACTGCGACATTCTCGATTTTGCGGCCAAGTGGAATCTGACCGTCCGCAACTGCACCTTTTTCGCAGCGAAAGGCTATTCCGCGCGGTTTATGGACCTGAATTATCTCAAGTGGGAGGGCAATCAGGTGGTCGGCGACCAAACAGGTTTTGGAAAAGGGCTTTTTCTGTGGGGTAGTGCCGACAGCATCTTTTCGGATTCTATATTTGGTGGCACCATGGGTCCGACACTGTGGATTGGTGGGGCGTCATCTGCTTACAACCTCTTCAACAACACGATGAACTACAACGCAGTGCGAACCAACAGTTCGCATCTGGTAACTGGTCCCGCATCGGGAATCTTCACCACGGCCAATGCTCACGGGCTGGAGACTGGCGACCCGGTGCGATGGGTCACTGACGGCACCATGCCGACTGGGCTTACGAAATCTGGCATAAGTTGGGTCACTAAACTGAGCAGCACCACCTTCGGGGTAAGCCCGACATGGATGAACGCCACCAACGGGGCCTATGTTTCCAGCTACGCGTCTTCCGGGTCGGGAAATCTGTATCAAACAGTTGGCCCAGCAGTGGGCTTGTATATGTCAGACGGAGCTAACGCCAACGTGTTTTCCAGCACGCGCGCCGACCAGTCGAGCGATGGGGGAATCTATCTTGATGGGTCAGGCGTGACGCTCAACCAGTTTTCATCGGTGATCGCGTCACTGAATTACGGCTCTTACAATTCGGAGACGAACAGCAACACCTACGCCGTCACGCTCGATGGAGCCACCGGCAACACGCTAAACAGCGTAGCAGTGCAAGGTGGTTTCGGCGGAGTCCTGTTCACGAACGCCGGATATTACAACTACGTGACAATGAATTCCTTCGGCAACTCCCCAACGAATGACGTGACTGATTCTACGGCAGGGCTATTAAACAGTTGGATGTCTCAGGGGGTTTTTGGTGGCAGTCATCCTGTATCTGGAGTCGCAACCTTCACGGGCACCGTGGCTTATTCTAATAGTGCGCCAACTCTGACCGTGACGGCAGGTAATGGCACCAGTGGCCTTCGTATAAACGTGCTCGGCGGCGCGTCGAACTTGGTCCGTTTCCAGACCAACGGAACCACTACCCATACGTTCAACGGGGACGGCAGTGCAACCTTCACGGGCGGGCTTACTACTACGGCGGTCACGTCTTCCGGCCCGGTCAGTGGCACTACCATTACGGGGTCGGGTGCAGTGTCCGGGACCGATCTTAATCTCACGGGAACCGCACCAGTTCTGACCGCGACGGCCAACAACGGCAGCAGTGGATTGCGATTGAACGTGCTCGGAGGCACCACCGCACTGCTGCGAATCCAGACCAACAGCACGACGACTCACACTTTCAGTGGCGATGGAAGTGCGACGTTCACGGGCGGATTGACAACCACTGCGGTTACTGCATCCGGCGCGGTCAACGCCGGAACGCTGGCCGTCGGTGCAACTGGTAGCGGAAACGTGGCGACCTTTACTGGTGGCTCAGGTGGTGTATCAATCATGCAGTTTGTTCGTAGTGGGTTCAACACGCTTGGCTTTAGAAATACAGGCGGCTTTTACGCCTACGACGAGACGGCTGGTAAAGGTATTTATCGAGCGGAATGGACCGGCTCAAACCCGAGGATGACGATTGGTAATACCGCCAACGCCTCGCCGGTGGACGCCTACCTGACCGGAGAAGTCGCCAGCGGCTCCAACATCGCGGGCAACGACCTCTGGATACATTCGGGTCAAGGCACTGGAAACGCATCAACTGCTAGCTCATGGATTCGCCTGGCGACTCCCACGGCGGGCGCTAGCTCGTCCACGCTCCAGACCATGACGGAGCGGGTCCGCATTACGGATGATAAAGCGGCCTCAACCACCGCGCTCTGGCTCGATGTCAACGGCACGTTCTACCAAGTCACAATTGGCGCGGCGGACAGTGCCGGGGCCGGATATAGACAACTGCGAATAGTAAACTAAGGAGACAACTATGAAGAAACCAATGTTAATAATTGCCGCTCTGGCGGCTTGTGCGGTCATCGCGGACGGCATCCTCGTCAGTTCAACGAGCGAGACCGTTACCACCACAGTCACAAAATCGCTTGGCGGTCTGCATATCGTGCAGGACGAAAAGACCGGAGAGTATTCTGCCGTCGCGGAGTATTTTGAATACACGCGAAAAGTCGGGCCGAGCGGAACGACGGTGGTAATCAAACCGCTCCGTGAAGTCCGGGCGACGTGGGCCGAGGTCATCGCCATCGCACCCGCCATGGTGCAGGCGCGCGAACAATTGCAGGCCGCCCTGCCGACACTGTTGGCCAATCCCTAACCCAAGAAAGACATTGAACACTGTGGCAAATCATGACGAAGACTACGAGCGCGGCCAGCAAATCGGTAAGTTGATTAGTGCAGTCGAATCACTGCAGCTGCAGGTAAATGCGTTGGCCGCGGAGATGAAAATCCTAACCGAATCCAAGATCAAAACTGGCGCGCTGCTCACCTCAATCATAACCGCGATCTCGCTGTTCGGCGGCGCGATGGGCGGAAAGGTAGCACACTGGTTTGGATTCTTTAACGACAAATAACTATGAACAACGATGGTAGCAGAGTTTGGGGCGTGAGTATCCGGGCATGGATTGCATGCCTTCTTGTTGGCACGGTATGTTTGATTTACATACTCGATGCCTGTGCAACAGTGTGGATGAATTTCAAGGGCGCGAACTTGGAACTTAAAATCTCCGAGCCGCTTTACACTCTCGCTATCATGGCAGTGAGCTTTTACCTTGGAAACAAAACTGGTCAACCTCCGTCTACCGACAGTAACAACACAACTATTATCACGAAATGAAAAAGCTATATCTCGTTTCGCTGTTCCTCATCGCCTGCGCTTGTAGCGGGTGCCTGACGCGCTCGGTCACGCGCTATAACGCAGCGGGCAAGCCTTTGTCCACCGACACCATCACGGCGTTTATGGTTCGAGGGGAGGTGTCGAAACTCAACGAAACCGTTGAGGAAACCGCGAAGGGCGATTACAAGAGGCACGTGATCATCGGCGCCCTAAAGGGTGAGACTGAAACCGACAAGGTCGCGGCGATCGCAGAGGGCATCGCGCGGGGCGTGGCTACCGGCGTCAAACCCTAACACTTGGCACGCTTCTTGCTATAAGGCATTTGCTTGGTAGTGGTATTCGGGGTCTAGTGCATCCGCCCTATGCTTTAATGTGTAGGGCGGTTTTCTTATTTTATGCGCCGATTTGTTCCGCTAGTAGCTGAGGCCGCCCGACGTTTTGTGCCCGCCGTGGCACACGATCAGGCGTTTGATACTTTGGTGCTGGCGTCGGCGTCGGTTGTCTGGACAGTCTCGAACCGCATCGTGGTCGAGTATATGACCAATGGCGCCCTCGGCCAGTTTTGCTTGATCGCTTGGCCGTCAACACTTTTACCATTTTATGTCCGCTCTGCCGGCACACGGTATGCCCTTAACGATGACTTCGCGGGCGCCCCAGTCTGCTGGTCGGTTCCTTATGCCGGCCAAATTCTCGATGACACCTCCGTCTTTGAGTTTTGGGGCGATGGTGCAACTGGCTCGGCCGCGCTGCCCGAGATATCGCTCACAATTTCCCAACGGTCCCAGCTGTGCTGTGACGAGACCGATGGTTATGTAAACACAAGCACGCAATATCTCCCATATTGCAAACCGTATCCTGTATACTTCCCGATATGCATATCATAGGTTCATTCTACGAGGCGAATGGCTACGGCCAATTCACGGCCGCGATCATGCGTCACTTGGTGCGCATGAAACAGCCGTTCACAATCACGTCGCTGTTCAGCCACCCGGTGCCGCCCGACCTGTTGCCCTATGTGTGCCCGGCGAACCAGCGCCCGAAGACCTTCGACGTGATGTTTAGCTCGGTGTCAAACTGCCCGACCGACATTAAGGCCAAAGTCCTTTTCACGATGGCCGAAACGACCACGCTGCCGTGGGAGCACGGCGCCGGCCTCAAGCGGTTCAAGACAATCATCGTGCCGACCGCCTATTCCGCCGACACCGTGCGCCCATGGAACAAGAATATCCGCTTCTGCCCGCTTGGCTCACAGATGGCTTGGGCGCCCATCCCGTTTGACCCTTTCACGTTTGTCGCTGTGGCCACCGATCACATGTGCCCCAAGCGCAAGCGCATTCAAGAGCTCGCCGACGTGTTTTCGGCCACATTTAAGACGCAACCTGACGTGCGCCTTGTGCTCAAGCGCTCCCCAAATTGCACGCCGACGGTCACATTCGATAAGCGTATCGAAGTCATCAACGATAACATAGACCGCAAAGCCTATAATGCCTTGATGCAGCGGGCGACTGTCGGCGTGCAAGTTTCGGCGATGGAGGGTTGGTGCTTGCCGGTCAACGAGTTTATGGCGATGGGCCGCCCAGTCATTACGCCGCTGGCCGGGGCCGTTGGCGACTATATTAAGCCCGCCGCGTGCTTCCCGGTCGAGCACAAAATGGTGCAGGCGCCCAGCGAGGTTTATCTCAGCGCCGGCAAAATTCCGTGGGCCGATATTAAGCAGGTCGGCCAGCAAATGCTTTTCGCCTATAACAATCGCCTCGAAGTCTATCGGCGCGGGCTGGCCGCGTACGAGGCCTCACAACAACTGACGCCCTTCCAGATGGGCGAACGCTTTATTGCTTTATGTCAAACCCTGTTCTAGTCACGCCCGGCCCAATTCCGGGCGCCTGCATTAACTCGGCCGGCGAGCTTGACGCCATGGTCACTGGCCTGCTGCCCGTCAGCCCGAACGCTTGGGTGTGGACAAGTGCCACGGCGCCCGACGTTGTCACCTACCCAATCCTCAAGCGCTGGATTTGGGTCGACCTCACAAACCCGGCCCTGCCCGTTAAGCGGTGCTGGAACTCAACCATGTCGTCGTGGGACCTTGAATTGCCAGTCGCCGGCTCGATCACGGGCGCCATGATTGCCGACCACACGATCGGCCTCGTCAAGCTGGACGTCTCGGCGGGCAGCCCACTTTACGTCCTGCGCATCAATGGCGCCGGAACCACTGTCGAATACACGGACCCGCAGAATCTGTTCGACGCCACGCACCGGCTGCCGGTCGACCACCTTTCGCTGTCGGCCGTGGGCGCCTACGTTCTTACGTCGGACGGCGTGACCAACACGTGGGTCACCAAGGCCGCATTCTTTACGTCGGGCGTTGTGCCCTTGACCGCAATTTCTACGTCGGGCGCCGCTAACCCGAGCGTGCTGTCTTACGATGGGGCCACGTTGGCCTACCGCACAGTTGTGGCCGCCACGGCCAACGACACAATTCCGGTCACCAAATTGTTGCACGACGCGGCCCTGAACATGCCGCGCACGAACGCGGCGGGCACGGCGCTCGAATGGGCGACGCCGGCGCAGATTGTTGCTACGTTGCTGCCCTATGTAACAAACGGTTATCAGACACCCCTAGCTAATTATCAGGCAGTTCCGGTCGCGGGTGCTGTTGCAACATTTCCACATGGCTTAGGTTCTACACCATATCGTGCTGGCGCGAGGCTGATTTGCCAAACAGCTGAAGCGGGATTTACTATTGGTCAAGTCCTTGATTGGGCCGGTATGATGAATTCAGGTAGTGATGATGGTGCACTAGTCTACGGTGTGTATTGGGATAGCACGAATGTATATGTAGCCCATCCGACTGACCTAAATCTTAATTTTTACTTCTCCCCGACCAATGATTTCCTAACAGCCGCAAACTGGAAGGTCGCTGCATGGGCCGACTCAAACTAACCTATGACTCTCATCGAACTTCGCAAGCGCCTCGCGCGCGAGACTGGGCTGAATGCCGACAACGAGTTGCAGGCGGGCGTGCTCGACGACCTCGTCAACGATGCGGCCCAGCAAATCTACACGCAGACCGACCTGCCGCGCGCCCTGCGCGAAGAGGCGTTCTCGGTCGACACGACCGACACTGTGCCGCGCATCACGCTGCCCGAGCGCGTCGGCGAGATTCGGGGCGTCCGCGATTGGGCCGACCGCATCAAGCTGCACGATATCCGGCCCAAATACAACAGCCTGCCGTGGCCCAACGACGTTCTTTACACCTTCCGGATTCTCTACGAAACGCCGATCGCGCGCTCCATCGACAATGCGCTGGGGCTTTATATGGTTCCCTTGGCGGGGGACCCGACCAGTGTGGAGGTTTCGATTGTAGGATCGACCGCCGACGCCCAAGAACTCCACGCTACGTTCGCGGGTGACGGAACTGGTTCGGCGGTCGGCGTTTTGTGGACCTCGATCGCCTCGATCACTAAGGACGCCATCACGCCCGTGGACGTTCTGCTGCTCGAAGGTGATGCCGACGGCGCCGAAATGGCGCGCCTGACCTCTTATGGCGACCGCTCCAAGTATATCGAGATCGAGCTTTACGAATACGGCGGCAAGGCCTGCTGCTGCAGCGAGCCCACTTGGTCGGCCGACCGGTGCCTTGAGGTTCTTTACAAGCCGCCCTTTCGGCCCCTGCTCGATGACAATTCGACGTTTCAGCTTGACGGCTACGACTACGAGATCATTTATACGGCCGTCAAGATTTACCGCATTCGCGGACTAGGCGCCGAGGCGACCGACTCACAGATCGCGGCCGCCAAGGTCCACGCGGTCAGGGCCGACGAGCTTCTGGCCCAGCGCATCAACGACAAAATTCAGGGCGAGGAACTTGTGATCGCCTACGGCCCGGCGCGCTGGGACTCTCGCAAGCTGCGCGGCCTGCGTCAGGCGCGCTATGGTCGCAACGTCTGGCTCGGAGGCCCGTTCCAATGACCTACAATCAAGAATCATTTCTCGGCGGGCTGTCGTCGCGCTTCGATCGGTTGCGCCCCGACGCCAATTCCTACCCGCTTTTAATCAACGGCCGTGTGCGTGATAACCGTGTCGAGGCGATCAAAAAACTCGTGCAGGATACATCGTTGCCTACGGGCACTTATCAAAACATCACGGCCGTTGGTTCGATTTTGGTGGTCTTCATTTCGGGCGCCGCGTTTTATCGCGACACGGCGACCACGAATGGCTGGCGCTCGGTTTTGGGCCTAACGCTCGACACGGCGGCCGACGTGGACACTGTGCCAATCCCGGCCAGCACGATCAACTATAAGCGCTCCGGTCCGCTGGACGCCGTCAGCTTTAACAACTCGGCCGCCGCCCGGTCGCCCGAGGCCATTCTGGCCACCGACGGAACCACGCAGCCCTGCATCCTTTATCCTGTGGCCGGCGGCACCATCGCGGCGCGCCCCACGCAGACCTACGCGCAATGGACCGAGACGCCCGACGGCACCCTGCGCGAGTATGTGCCCGTGGGCCGCTTTCCCGTTTATGCAGGCCGCAAGCTTTACATGGCGATCAAGAGCTCGTCGGGCTACCTGAACCGCATCGCGCAGTCGGTGTCGGGGCGCCCGATCGACTTCGTTGTGGCCATCACGAACGCGACGGGCGACAAAGACGGCGATGCCCTGACCACTGCGACCTCGGCGGGCTTCGACGAGTTGACGGGCCTATACGCGACCAGCTTCAATGACGGCTCGTTCTTGGCGTGCACGGCGCGCAACACGACGGGCCTGACGCCCGACTTCTCGAACGGCAGCTTCTTTGGCGAACCATATTTTATCAACACGCCGCTGTTCAAGGTGGGCGCCCTGAACAATCACTCGGCCGCCGACCTCAATGGCGACAGCGCGTTCATCACGCAGACGGGCATCCTGTCCTACAACGCCACACAGCAGAACAAGATCGAGTCGAACAGTGACCCAATTTCGTCGCAGGTCTACAAGTTGCTGGCGCCCACGCAGACTTTTGGGGCGGCCGTCAACTTCAACGACTACGCAATGTTCTCGGTCAACACGGTGTTCGGGCCGGCGGTCGTTGTTTACGACACGTCGATCGTTAACTCGGCCGGGCCGGGCCGCTTTGTGGCGATCGACATGTATTCGGGCGTCGGTCAAATCAAGCAGTTCGCCAAGACCACGGCGGCCACGGGCGAGCGCCTTTGGTTCATCACGGCCGACAATCGGCTCTTCGAATTTGGGGCGGCGAGCAGTCGGGAGACCTGTCGATTCTATATCGGAGACTGGAACACCGCGTCGGGTAAGGTGGTCCAGAACTTTCGCCGCGCCCAGTTCGTGTTTAGTGAGGTCACCGCGGACACAGTTGTGCAGGTCACGAACTATACGGACCAGCAACTTATCGAGCGCGTGGGTTACCCGCTGGTGCCCGCCAGCCAAAACGACGCGCCCGTGATTTCGGTGCCCTTCGCCATGACGACCGGGCCCGCGACCGCGATCGTGCAATATGAGCCGTCTTCGGCGTCATACGGGTTTGGTATCGGCGCCATGGTCGAGTGGGACTCGTCGGCCAAGCTGGTGTTTTGCACACTTGAGGCGGCCGCAAACGGTATGACGCCGTCGCAGCTGTCTCAGAACTACACTCAGGGCACCGTGACGGCCGCCGCGCCGCAGAAGTTTGTGTTCGTGGGCGACTTTGACCCCGGCACCGTGCCCGATCTGCTTGTCAAGCTGCCCTTGAACGTGACCGTCATTGGGCTTGGCGACTATTTCTACGGCGCCGACCACACAACCGACTATGCCGCTTATGCAAATACCCTTCAAGTTCTCAAGTCACAGGGCCGCTTTATCGCAGTTGCGGGCAACCACGATCTGGATGTGGACGGCGGCCTTGTTTATAATAACTTTTTTGGTAATGGCAAACGGCACTACAGTATTGTGGTGGGCAACGTAGAATTCTTTATCTACAACACGGGCTGGAACACGGCGAACGTGGGCACCACGAATCACCCTTATGAGCCGGACGGCTTTGTCGCGGGCAGCGTGCAGGCCAACGAACTGCGCGCCGCGCTGGCGGCCAGCACCGCCAAGTTCAAGTTCGTTGTGCTCCATGAGCCGCCTTACTCGTCGGTTGCCAACTACACGCCGGGCTACAGTTTGTTACGTTTACCGTTTAAGGCGTGGGGCGCCACGGCCGTGTTCTCCGGCCACGCGCACCTTTATGAGCGCGTTATCGTTGACGGCCTCAACTATTACACCGTGGGCACTGGCGGCCATAGCCCGTCGGCCTTCGCGGCCAGCTACGTGGCGGGCCACCAAAACGGCCTCGCCTCAACTCCCGGCTACCTAATGCTAACCACCGACGAATATGACGCCACCAGTAAATTCATCCGCGCCGACACCGGAGCCGCCGTCGATCTATTTGCTTTCGGCCGCTGACCTGCGCGACATCGTGTTGCTCTGGATACCGCACAACCATTTTAACTATGTCGACTTTGATGTTAATAAGTTTGTTGATTATGTCCTTTACTGCGCGTGCAACGGCCTCATGCGCGTCGGGCGCGATTCCGCTGGCCGTGTTGATTATATTTGCATTTGGAATTGTGACGAGCCCGACACCATTCATTTTGAATTTGTGGCTGGGCGCGGCGCTCAGTGGGTTGCGGACCGCGCTGAGGTCCTTCACGGCTTTAAGTATTTCACAATGGAAAAGCGCGGCGTCCGGCGGCGACACAAAATTCTTAAACAACATTTAACTTAAACCTTATGTCAATTCTATCTAAAGCTTTCGGTGACGAGTTCAAGCCTCAGTCGCTTGACTCGCGGGCCGCCGATCAGCGCGCGGTATTCGAGAAGAACTATCTGCCCTATCTCGATAAACTGAGTGAGGGGCAGCGGGCCGAGGCGCTATCGGGCCTCGACACGGCGCGCGCTATCACGCCGGGCTACAATGACTTGGCGCTTAGTGAACTTAACCGCACCGCCGACACCGCAGGCGCTGTCGACCAAAAGATGGCCGGCGCCCAAGCGCGCGGCGATATTGCTAACCTCAACCAGTATGGCGTCGATGCGGGCAAGGCGCTAATGGCCTCGGACCAAAGTGTCAACCCCGAGTTCTACGCGAACAGGGCGCTGACCGGCCAAAAGATGATGGACGCCCTGAACGCCCAGTCGCCCGACTTGTCGGCCGGGCAGCGCGCCGAGGTAGAGCGCGGGGCTGGGCGTCTAAACCCATACGGCTCCGACAACTCGGCGGTCGACACCGCAAATAAGGCGTCCCAGTTCGGGTCGGCCCATCAGGCGCAGGTCAACAACTTCACGAACGCGATCAATGGCATTTCGCAAAACCTTGGCAACCTGAAATCGGGGCTGTCGCCTGTGAGTTTGGCGCTCGGGCGCGACTACAAAGGCGGGGCCGCCAATGGCGCCATCGCGCCTGTCACGCGCGGCGATAACACGGCGTTCCAAGTTGGGCAGGGCTTCATGAACAACATAAATGGGCAGGCCGGCCAAATCGATCAACTCAAGGCGAACGCGTTCCGCTCGTATGGTGACGCGCTCAATCAAGATTCCTCCTCGTTCTCAAACATCGCGGGCGGCGCTGCGAAATTGGGCGCTTAACTTTCTTATCTTATGCCAGACAATTATATCGACGAACAATATATCGAGAACCCCTATCAAGGTGACTTCTATGGGTCGCCTAACATGGCGCCCAACGCGCTTGAGAACTATAAGCGCCGGCCGTCTTACAGCGGCGGCGAGCGCCTTGGGCCCTATGCCGACCCCGCAATGTATACGGAGGATGGCCACCTTAAGGCGGGCAGCTACGTCGGCAAGCCAATCGACTGGAGCCCGTCAAATGTGGCCAAGCGGATTTTGACACTGGGCGCCGTGGGCAACGAAAACGGCGAGGCCAGCAAGTATAACAAGAACCTCGATCAGCAGCGCGCCGCCACTGAAACGATCGTGACGCGCGAGCGGGCGCAGCACAACAATGAGATTAATCAGGCCATCGACTTCTTGGTTGCGTCGGGCACGCCCGAAGATCGGGCGCGCCAGATCGCCAATAACCATTACGCGGCCAACTGGAAGGCGGGCATCGCGGGCGACGAGGCGGCGGGCGCCGGAAGCATAAACGCCAAGATTCAGGCCGAGGCGGTGCGGATGGGCCTTGCGGAAAAAGCGCAGGCCGCCCAAGAAGCTCAAAGGCAGGCATCGTTGGCGGCAGCTGAGGGCTCAGCTAATGAGGTGCGACGCCAGCAATCGAGGGCCCGCTTTGGGACTCCTGAAAAGTTAGGCGCTAATGAAGATGCAACACTTACGAATGCCGGCGATGAGTTAAAGCTTGGGGCCACTGACCTTCAAACGCGCAAAACGCTTAAAGCAATCGCGGACGCGAATGCAATTGCTACTGCAACGGCAGATAATGAATACTTCGACGCGAAGGGTAATGCGTTCCAAAAGGATATGCTTGACACTGTTAACAAGGACAAGGCGTTTAGTGATGCGCAGATTGGGCTGGCCGCCTCGGAACGGGAGCTTATGCACCCCTCACCTAAACCGGTAGCCATTCCGGCCTTCAGCGAGGTTGGCGATTTACTCTCGGGTAAGAAACTGTTCCAGAGCGGTGTGCGGACGCGCGGCATACCGGTGCCCGACGGTATGGGCGGCTTTAAGATCGTTACTGTCAAAGATGATGGGACGACCGGCGACCCGCGCAGTGAGTATGTCACACCTAATTCACCAGTCATGGGAATGCCCGGCGCCACGTCGCTCGGGCCTAACGTCAACGGAAAAGCTATTAAATTCGCCGCGCCCGTCATCCCTAATCCCTAATCATTATGCCTATCTCACCGCAAGATGCCGCCGACACATATAAGGCGATCGGTAAACAGCCTTGGGAGGTCTCGCTCAGCGAGGACCCCGATGGTAGTATCGTAGTCACGCCGCGCACCACGGAAGATCGGGGCGCCATAGAGACGGGAGTTCGGCACGCTGCTGCTTCGGCTCCGCGCGCGATTGGTTCCTCACTAGCCATGACGGCCGCAGGGCCGCTAATTAAGGGCGCCGCAGCATTTGGTATGGGCGCCGGCCCAATTGGTGGTGTTGTGGCTGGCGCGGTGCCGGCTGTGATTGCGGGTGCTGCTGGTGGCGCGGCCGGTGATTACCTTGCCGACAAGCTAGGCTACAAGGAACTATTGCTGGGCGACCAGTATCAACAGGCACGCGATCAGGCGCAGCACCCAACTGCGTCGAAGGTTGGCGACATGGTATCAAACGTCGCAGGCTTTCGCGCGCCGGGCGCCGATCTCGTCAAGGGATTATTTAAGGGCGCTGCGTCGCCCGTTATGAAGACCGTGTTGAGCGAGGCCGAGAAGGAAGCACTCAAGGCGGCCGCCGTTAATGCGGGTGTAGGTGGAACTATGTCAGCGGGCCAGCAACTCTACCAAAATGGGTCGATTGACCCGAAGGAAGTTTTGCAAGCCGCAGCTGAGTCGGCGCCGTTTGGCAATCCGCGCGACTTTGTTGGTGGCGTCAAGCGCGCCTTCGGGCCGGCGCCCGAGCTTAAGCCGGCGGCCACGCCCGAGACAGCGGCGGCCGAGGGAACTCCGGCGCCCTTGCCGCAGAACGTGGTTGATTACATGGGCGACATGCGCGAGAAGTTGAGAGCCCGGCGCGGTGTGCCAACGGCTGATGAGTTGCGTCTTGAGCAGGAGCGGCTGGACGCCAAAGCGCAGATGGCCAAAACCGCCGTCGAGCGCGAGGCGGAAATTGGGCGGACGGCCAATTTGTCTGGCGACTCGGCTAATGCGCACGAGGCCGATCAGGCCTACGCGGCCGATCAGGCGCGCCTTGGTTATGTGCGCCCGGCGGAGAGCGCGCCGACGCAGTCGTATCGTGATGTCGCGGCCGGTGAGTATGCGCCGCCGGAAGTTCGGCAGACGCGGTTGCTCATGGCGCCCAGCGACATACAGCGCGGCGGGTTTGGTGGCACGGGTGGTAATCCTGTCAGCCGGCCCTATGTTAAACCGCCGACAGGGCGCGCTGGCGACTTTGGGTTGCGTGAGCCCGTGACTGGTCGGCCCGCAAAGCCCGCGCCCGAAGCAGCACCGGCGCCCACGACGGCGCCCGACGAGGGTTATGTGGCGCCCGTCCGCCGCAATCGCGGCCCGAGCCCGCAGTCGTTGCGCGGCCCGCTTAATCCCGGCCAGCCTGAGAGCACGCTGCTACAAGACCAACTGCTCAAAGCGGGGTCGCCCTTGATTCAAGAGGGCCCGATCGCCGAGCGCAAGGCGCCCACGCCCGAAGTTGAGGCTGCCGAGCCCGTTGTTGAGGAAAAGGCTGAGGTTGTCGAGCCGGCCGCCGAGCCTGTGCCCAATGCGCCCTTGGCCGATGAGCAGATTGTCGGGCCGACCGAAGAGCCGACAGCCCTATACACGCCGGGCGCCAAGATCACGCCGCGCAAACGCACCATCAAGGCGGCCCTGCAAGACGCCCCAACGCCCGAGCCCGCGCCCGTGACGGCCGAGGCCGTTAAGTTGGCGGCCGACCCGGCCAGCGGCAAGAAGGCCGCATTCATCCCGGCGGGCAGCCCCGAGCCGCCCCTGCCCGAGAACGTCGTGACGTTCCAGCGCAAGCGGGGCGCCAAAGGTAAGGTGGTCGTAAACCCTACAAAGGTGACCCAACCAGAGGTCACCGAACTCCAGAACGCAGAACAGGTGCCCGGCAAGCTTTTGGGCCTGAGCCAAGACACCAAGCCCGCCGAGGCGTCTGACAACTTTGTCGTGACGGACTCGGGTGGCCAGCCCGCCGTGATGACCGAGGTCGTGAAGCCCGGCGCCGATGCGATCGAGCAGGCCAAGGCGGCCCAGCAGGCGGCGGCGCCCGGCAGCACGCAACGGGTAGTGCCCGGCGAGCAAGTGCTGGCGGGGCGGGAGGCTGGGTTGGCCGGCAAGTCTGCTTCACGTGAAAAACTTATTCAAGCATTGCAAGACCTGACTCCTGCACAAGCAAAAGAGTCTGTTGCATCCATGGACGGGCCGTACAACCCACATGTTTTGCGGCTGACTAAACAGTTCGATTTGCGGGAGTCAGATGGCAAAGTGCGTTCAGTTGCCGATGAGATTGCTTATCAAACGCAGAAATCTAATTTAGAATCTACTAAACCGGCGCCAGCGACCAAGCCGCTAACGGCTGAGCGGGCACAAGAATACCGAGACGCATTTAGCGGATTTAAGCAAGCCGGTAGTGGTATGGATAGGCTTTATCAAATCCTTAAAATGGCGCTTAAAGAAGGTTATGTTACGACCAAAGATGTAGCGGACGTGCAACGTATGGAACAGAGTCGTAAATTCACGACGGCTGAAATCGCGCGCTCGATTCCCATTCAGGGCGAGTCGGCGCCCAAACCTGAACTTCTAGCGGACGCCGGCCCAGCCACCGACCATGTGGCACCGCTGCAAGATGCGACCAAGGAGTATGGAGCAATGAAGAAGGACATCGAGCGAGCCCAGAAAAAGCGTGATAAAGCGCAGGAGGCTGTCGATAATGACGATGGTGAGAGTGAATCGCGGACGGAAAAGCGCGAAGAGAAGTTGCAGGACGCCACTGACGAACTGCAACAGGTAACCAGCGAACTTGAGTCTCATGTGGAGGAAGTGCTAAACTCCGACTGGATGGCACAGGTCCGCAAAAGTAAGCAGTTCGAGGATCTTGTTCGCACAATTGACGATCATGACGGGTCGAGTCAGGAAGATGGTCATGATAGTGTGAAGCAGTTAGAAGCACTGTTGCAAATTCAGGCCAAGCAAGGCGCGCCCAAGGGCAAAATCGACAAGGCCATCGACTTCTTGGAGAAGGGCCGCATCGGAAAGCCGGGCGACGTGTATGACGCCACGGCGGGCATCCCGATTGCCGGGTGGAACCTTGCCATCGACCTAGGCCAGATGGCTTTGCGCGCCGGTAAATCTATCGCGGAGGCGGTCGAGGCGGTTATTGCGCACCTGCGCCAGACGCACCAAGGCAAGTTCGACGAGGCCGACGCGCGTGAGCGCCTGACGGGCGTGTTTACGGCGCACCAAAACCGGACGCCCGAGCAAATCGAGGCGGACTTTAACAAGGACCAGCGGGGCCAGCCGGCCACGGCGCCGGAGTCGCTGGTCACGCAAGAGAAGGCGGGCGCGGGCTTAGAGCCGGGCGCGGGCGACAAGGTCAATTCGCTCATCCGCGCGGCGTTTGATAAGTCCAAGACGCTTGGGCGCCGGCTGGCCGACTTCGCCACCGAGCAGCGGGTGCTGTCGGGCGAGGCAACAAGCCGCCTGAGCGCAATTCCCCGCGACGCGGGCGCCATCGCCAACTCGGTGCGCCTGAAAATGCAGAACGCCAACCTGTCGGGCACCGAGCCACAGTTCACGCCCGAAGAGGCGCCGGTCGCCAAGGCGATTAAGGACTTCTTCGCCCATACGCGCGAGGTCGCCAACGAGGCCGGGCACGGCATCAACGAGCAGCCCAACTACTTCTCGGAGATTGTCAATCAGGACATCGCGATCAAGATGCAGCGGGCCAGCGAGGCCACGATTGCGGAAACGACCAAGCGGTTTGTGGATTATCAGGCCGAGATCGCGAGGGCGCGCGGCCAAGAGTTTACGGACGCCCAGCGCCTTGAGGCGCGCGACGACTGGCACGGTTACCTCAACACGCTCGGCTCGGACCACATGAACCTCGAAGGCGACTTTGGCGCCCTGAGCAAGCGCGCCCGTCAATGGCACTTGCCGCCCGAGTTTCAGGACCCGGACGCCATCCGCTCACTCAACCGCTACGCTACGCGCTATGCGCGCCAGCTTGCGCGCGAGAAGTGGATTGATACCAGCCCCGAGGCGGTGGCCGCACTGAAAAACAACGACCAGCTTGAGGCGCGCCATTACGTGGCGGGCACGCTGAGCGCCAAGGGCGGGTCGCCTTTGACCGCGGCGGGTCAGCGCCTTGCCAACTCGGCCGTCATACAAACGTCGTCGGCGATCTGGCAGTCGATTCAGAAGCTCAACAACTACGCGACCGTGACTCACGACTTGCCGCTGTTGTGGAACGCCACGATGAAGACCATCCAGAACTTCGAGGCGCAGCGGGCGGGCGCCAAGCGGCAGGGCGTCGTTAAGGACAATCACGACTACACGCAGGGCGCCGACCTCGATTTGCCGGGGCGCCTTGGACAGAACCTCGATCAGGCGTCGTCGTTCCTGCGCAAGAACACACTGTCGGGCGCGCTCGAAAACGCCAACCGCATTCAGGACTACACGGTCGGCCAGCACTTGGCGACCGAGGCGCTCAACGGCAACAACCCTGAGTTCATGCAGAAGTTCGGCGAGGGCACGCACAAGGGCCTGACGCCCGAGCAGAACCGGGACCGCATGGCCGGGAACTTTGTGGAGTTTGTGCAGGGCAGCTATGGCGCCAAGGGCTTACCGGCGTGGATGCTCAAGGGCACACCGCAGGCGACCCTGTTCCGCATACAGCGCTACGGCTGGGAGAACATGCTCCGCACCTATCAATACACCATCGAGCCCGCCAAGAAGGGCGACTTTGGGCCGCTGCTCACTTACATGCTGGCGGGCGCGGTCACGGCGCCGGTGGTCAACAAGCTACGCGAGGTGCTGGGCGGGCTGCCCGAAAACGCAAAGGCCGCCCTCAACGGCAAACAGGTGACGGGCGCCGACATTTGGCGGGGCCGCAAGAGCGGGCTGCCCACGGCGCACGAAATTGACGTGGCCACGGCGGACCCGTCGACCGGCAAAAGTCAGGCGATCGAATACGCGCTCAACGCGATGAGCCTTGCGGACTTGGCGGGCTCGTATGGGTTTCTCGGTAAGGCGGCCGGCGCCGCAAGCGGTGCGATGCGCGGCCACAGTTCGGCGGTCGTAGGCGACCCGAGCTTGAGCATCAGCCTCAACCTGCTCAAGACCCTCGGCGCGGCGGGCGAGGCGATCAGGAATGGCGAGCCGGCCATCCCGACAATTCAGGAGGCCGTGATGCGCGGCATCCTCGACAACATGCAAATGACGCGCGGGCTTGGGTCCAAGGACGACTTGGCGACCATGAACGACCAGCGCGACAAAGGCGTGTTTAACTACTTGTCGGGGCGCCACGACCCGACAATCAACAAGGCACTCATGGGTATGCTGGTCGGCAACACGTTCAGCGATCAGGCGCGCGAGATTTCGCCCACAAAAGAAGCGGCCGCCCGTGGTGATCGGACGGCCTTACTTCAACTCACGCCGCAGCAGCGGTCGGCCCTCGATAATTACAAGGGCGGCTATGAGTCGCCTAAACTGGAGGTTCCGCACCAGCAGTTTCTGCGGATGACCCAAGGGCCAGAAGCCCTTGACCAGTATCGGGCTCGGCGACAAAACTTCGTGCGTGGTGTTCACGGAGCGCCGACTCAATAAAGGCGTCGACCTGCACATACAGATTGGTTAGGCCGCTTGAGTTGTTGAGGATCATGTCCCAACCAATCAGGCGGCCTTCTTGTTCGCTGATGTGCAGGTCGGTCGGCAGGCCGGGGCGGTCGACGCGCCAAAGCTGGCCGCCCAGTTTGCGGATTGCGTCTTCCTCATTTAGAAAGCGGCAGTCCGTGATGACGGCGCGCTCGGCGCTCATGATTTTGGGCAGGGCCGCCTTGACAAATATGTTCGGGTCGATCTCGCGCAGGATTGTGAGGCGCTGCATGAAGTGGCCGCCCGTCATGTCGAACACGCAGGCGCGCTCCTTGAAGCCGAGGTCGTAGGCGTCCTCACCCGTGAGCAAACTCGCTATGTCGCGAATGGCGTCGGCGAATGCGATGCGCGTAAAGCCGTGGTGGTGCACAAGATACTCGCCCACGGTGTCTTTACCGGAGCGCGCCCGGTAGCCGAGGCCGATGATTAGTTGGGGCATAATTTATTTCTTAATTCCGCGATAGGTTTGGTTTGTATGGTCTTTAACGATCAGGCCCTGCGCCTGTAAAAGATTGATGATCTCGTTGAGTTCGTCCATGTTGGCGTCGTCCATGAACTGAATCATGAGCTCTTGGAGGCCGACGCCGGGGTGCTTGGTGATGTAGGTGCACATGGTCTTGGCGACTGGGCTAAGCGGGTTGCGGCCGCCGCCCTGCAGCGCGACGTGCATGTTTTCCTCGGTGCGCTTGAGTAGGTCGATGGCCCGCTTGATTGTCTCGACGGGCACAAGCTCGTTGAAGCCGGGGTCCGAATAGTGCATGGCCATGATGACCTTGTGCGTGTGGTCAATTTTGCGCACATAATACTCGTCGAGCTTGTGGTGCTTGTTGACGCGGACCCGGTCGACGTCGCGCCACCACTCGCGCAGATAGGCTTCGGCCTCGGGCGAGTAGCGCACCACGCCGTAGACGTTCGACAACACGCGTAGCCAGTTAAGAATCTCGTCGCGCGCGGCCTGCTGGGCGGGGTCGGGCTCGGGGATTTTGATGTCGCGGTCCTTGGTGCATTCCGCATAGACAATCATGAGGCGCGCCGAGAAGCCGGTGCCGATGATCTCGTTGCGCTGGATTTTCATGAGCTCGGTCGGCGTGGTGCCGGCGATCAGGTTCATGCACTGGTTGCGAATCGGGTCGACGCCCTTGTTTTTGGTGCGGCGCAGGTAGTCCTTGCAGTTCCACGCGCTTAGCAAAAAGGTCACTGTGTCCTCGGAGTGTTTCTTGAAGATCGACGTGAACTCGTCGAGCAAGAAAATCAGGCTGGCGTGCGGGTAGCTCTCGCCCTCTTTGCCGCCGGGGATTTTGAATACGTGCGTGGCCGCCACCATTTCCTGCGTGAGCGACTCGAAGGTCGTCGAGTCGGCGGCGAACGGGAAAACCTTCTCGACCATGCTGTCGTCGGACTTGCCCATCGCCTTCATGACCGCCTTTTCGTGGGCGCTATACCGGCTGGGCCGCTCGTGGTGGCGCAAGAAGGCGGCGATCTGGTCAAGCTGGAGGCCCTTGCCACAGCCCGGCGGCCCCACAAACAGCACGAACTGGTTGGCAAATTGCGGGTAGCTGTTGTTGTCATACCAGACTCGGCGCTGGAGCGCCGACGAAATCATGGTCAGCCACGACCACTCAATGAAGATGTCGGGCGAGAAGCTGTCGCGGTTCCAGAGTTTCCAGCGGGAAAAGTTAGTCATGGGTGGTTTCGGTTTGGACAATTTATTGATATCATAAATCATTTTTTGCTTGGGCTGGCGTTGTGCTTTTATTACTGCGATTTGCGTCTTGTGCTTTGTTATCATGGTAGTGTTAGTTAATCATACTGAATATGTCCGACCTGTAAATCAGTGGGCGCCAAGTCGTCGTCGACGCGCCGGAGGCCCTTGTGCCAGCGCGGTAAAATCTCGTCGGCGTTGGGCCCGACGATGAGAGCGTTGGGCGCCTGGCCATGGGCCGCCCAGTAAGCGGCGATCAGGTGCTGGATACGTTGCTCCATTTGAATGTGGGGTCTTGGACGTTGGCGGCCAGCCAGCCCGCGAGTTGCGACTCAAGTAGGACGGGCCAGCCGCGAAACACGTGGGCGCCGTTGGCCGCCAGCAGCAGGATGTTCATCGAGCCGCCGAGCTTGCGCGCCGAGATAACGCGGACGAAGGGTTTAGTTGTCATCGGCCCAGTTCCTTGCGTCCTCGGCCGCGTCGTCATAGTCGGGTTCGGGTAGTTCTGATTCGACCGCGCCCATGTCAATAAACCGGTCGCAGTTTGAGCAATAGCGCGGGTCGATGCTGGCGTCCTCGGGCGGGTAGCACTTTTCGGGCGGGCCGTCGAGCTTGCCGGGCATGGCGCCCGTATATTCGACGACGGTCTCAGCTTCGCATTCAGGGCAGATGTATGTAACGGTGGTCATAGCTTATATTCTCTCAGGCCGCCGGGGTTTTCCCCGGTCTTCTTGTTAAATTTTCCCATGTTCTGGCCGACCTGAACCTCAGAGGCCATCGTGAACTCGGCGCCGTCGCGCCCGACGAGCGGCATGTTGATGAAGCTGGTCATGGCGGCGGCCGCCTGAGGCACTTCGTCGTCGGGCACCAGCGCCGCGTAGCTATCGTGCTTGTTGTTGAAGGGCCGCCACGTCAGGCCTTCGCGCCGGATATAGTCAGTGAGCAATTTGTATGCCGCGTGGGTTATGCAGCCGACGGTCGACTGGGGCACCCACGAAATGGCCTCGCGGATATAGGCGTCCGTGATGATCTGGTGGAACGGGCGCGGGAACCCGAGCAGGTTGCGTAGCTGGCGCGCAGTCTTGACCTGCTCTTCGATCTCGTCCTGCCACTCGACGATCTCGGGGAAGATAATCTTATAGGTGTTCAGGAAGTGGGCGGCCTGCTCCATCGACAGGTTCAGGGTGCCGTTTGACTCCTTGAGCGCCTGCTCGCGAAAGGTGTTTTCGCGCATCCGGTAATTGCTGGCGTGGCCCGTCTTCTTGCCGAGGTCATACTCAAAGGGCGACGACGAGATTGTCTTAGACAGGGCGGCCCACTCGGGATAGGTCTTAAGGACGCCGGGCTTGGTCAGCCAATAACGCGTCGGCGAGTTGGCGCCCCGGAACTTGTCGAGGAAAATGTGCAGGGCGACATAGATATGCGGCTTGACGCCCTCGGTGAACAGCTCGCGGTAGTTGCCGGGCCGGCAAAGGTAGGCGACAATCAGGGCCTCGGCGCCTGCTTGGTCGACCGACACAATCTTCCAGCCGGCCGGCGCCTCGAAGATGTCGAGCAGCGATTTGTCGCTGTTCTGGGCGTTGATGCCGTAACCAAATAACTGCGAGGCACTAAGCCGGAAAGACTTAGTGCCCGCAATTTTCAATTGTGTCAGTGCTTTCAATGGTCAACAATGGTGAGCTCGGGCGCCAAGTCAAACCACGCGATGAGGCTGTTCGTGTGGACCAACATCAGGTCGCGCTTGCCGACGAGGTTAGGGATGCCCTTGCCCTCGGTCACAAGTATGCGGGTGCCGGGCGCCAGCACGTCGGCGCACTGGCGGTTGTCCTCCAAGCACACAATGTATGCGAAGTCGGGGTTGTCGCGCGCCGACTCGGGCAGCACGATGGTGCTTTCGGTTTTGCGGTTGAGCTTCTCGGCGAGGATGTAGCCGGGCGCCGGGTGGATTTTGGTATCGTTTTTCATATCAGTTCTGTGCACCTTACCATGTAAGGGATTTGTTTGTCTGTCAGCCCGAGGTATCTAATCTTGGCGCGCGTGGGCTTCGGGTCGCGCACCCAAATCTGGAGTCGTTCGTCGTCGTCAAACTCGAAGCTGCCGACGTGGAACTCTAGGCCCTCAGGCGACCTGCAAATTATGCCGCCGATCGAGTTGTCATATTTGCCTTGGCCGCGCACCAGCGCGACCACGTCATACTCGCCATCCTTCCAGCCCTTGCGCCGGAGAATCATGGACGAGCGGCCGGGCACATACTCGCCGGGGTGCTTGTAGCAGGCACCCTCGTAGCCGTCGGCGAGCCACGCAAGATAGGCCGTGCGCGCCTCCTTGTCGCACTTGACTTCGAGGTGCGGCACGAAGGTAATGCCGGCCAGCCCTTGGAGTTGGCGCTGGCGCTCAAGGCAGTCGGCCTTAATCTGCGGACTGTCAAAGACGTGTAACGCAATGGCCGCGTGGTCGGCGTGTGGCTTGACACGGTTGACGCCGGCGCGCGAGTTGATTTGCTGGAGGCTCATGCCGTGCGCATAGAGTTCGCCGTCGAGCCAGAGCGGTGTAGAGGCCAAGGCCGCCTCGATGTGCGGCAGGACGCCCGACTCGTAGGGCACGCCGTCCTTGGAGAACAGGCCGACGCCCGGCACCCACATGGCGCGCACGCCGTTGAGTTTGGGCATGGCCCAGCGCGGCCAGTCGGGCGAGTTCTTGGGGTCGAGGTCTTGCGGGCGCGCGAACATGTCGGCGATCGCGGCGGAGCGGGGTAGTGATGCCATGTTATCTTTTCTTGAGGCCGTGCCACATTGTGAAGCCAAGCTCGCCGACCACTTTGCGGGCGTGCTTGAATTTCAGGAGCGCCACGACTATTGGGTTTTTGTATTTAAGAAGGAATCCGTATAGGGTCCCCTCATCGACGCAAGGTTCGCCTGTTGCTGTGCGCTTGCGCACTGGATAGCTAAGTCCCTTAATGAAGTATCCGGCGACCTGCTTTGGGCTACCGGGATTGAGTTGAAAGCCGGCCAGAATCGAGACGATGCGCCCGTATTGGGCGGCTGCGAATTCATGGACGCGCCTGTGTTCGAGGAGCTTGAGGCCGTTGACGGGTAGGCCGTGGAGGCTGGTGTAGAGATATGGGAAGATGGAGTCGTTGACTTGGCGGACGCTGGCGCACAGGCCCTCGTCGCCGCTTGCCTCCGCATAGGCCCACTGTGCTCGATGTATTGCGCGGAGCGTGGCAACATCTTTAGAATTATAGCGCAGCAGGGTGTCTTGCTGGGCCCATGAGCGCGGATGCCAAGTGCCGCCTTCACTTTTGTGATAAGGTTCATTTATCCAGAGGGTTATGTTGTGGGCGAGGGACTTTTCGATTTCGGGATTTATGCGGTGGCCCATCAGCATGGTGTCTTCGATGTCGGGGCCGAAGGGAATTCCGTGGTAGAGGGCGAGGAAGGGCAGGTCGAAGCCGGCGTTGTGGATTACGATTTTAGAGTCGCCAAGTCGGCGCGCCAGCGCTGCCAAGAATCCCAAAGCTCCGTTGCTTCTATCTCCGCGATAGTCGTAGATGACAACTGTGAAGACCGGCCCGTTGTCGTGCGCGAACGAGAGGCACTGGAGCGTGTTCGTGTCGGGGTGCGTTTCGATGTCGAGGTAGATTGTGCCTCCGCCGCCAACGCGCGCCAGAATCGCAGCAGCCGCATCGTTTGAGATGTGGTTAAACTCAGCTTGGGCGCCATAGTATTCGCGCGCAAAAAGCTTTTTACAGTCCGCGAGAAACCAGAAACGGAAATTACGGCGCTGTGTTGGGGCGCTGTCTTTGCCGGTCGAGGCGGCCGAGGCGTCGTCGTCTTCGTCGTTGTCGCTTTCATAGTCTTTGAGGTCAACTGCATCTTGGGGCCAAATGGTGGCGACCAGCTTTTGCGGGCCGAGGTGCCAAACGTAGCCGCGCGCCGACAAGATTTCCTTACCGTGGATAAACGCGTCGAGCGATTCTTGGCCGGTCAGGATTATGTATTCGTAGGCGGGCTGCTTGGCACGGAACTCGGGCGCGTAGCACACATCGTAGTCGAGGCCGAGCGCCTCGTTGACAAGCTGCCGCGCCGGCCCGATCAGCACGCCCTTGTTGGCGATGTCAAAGCGGCTCGGGCGCGGCAGCACTACGAGGGTCTTAGCCATTGGTCAGGGCGGCCGAGATTTTCTTGAGGTCGCGGGTCGAGGCGACGGGCCCGATGGGCTTGAGTATCGGGTCGAAGGCCGCCTTAGTCTCGGCCGCCTCGTTGCGGTTCAGGGCGTCGTGCGCCGAGAACTTGTCGCCGTAGCGCTGGCGCAGCTTGGTGATGTTGAGTTGCAGGATGCCGTCGGTCGGCATGTGGCCGTCACCGATGGCCACCGTGCGCTCGAAGATTTCGGCGGGCAGCGTTTTCCAGTAGTCGGGAAACGGGTCGGACTTCTTGACCGGCGTGCCATAGACGAGGGCCGCCTTGACGCGCGAGGCAAACAGTTCGCACAACTCATACACGGACTGGACGCCCTGCGGCGGATAGGGCGTGCGGCCGTTGGGCTTGAAGCCCAGTTCCTCGGCGGCCAGCGCGCTGAACCAGCACAGGTCGGACATCTCAAGGAGCGACTCTTGGTGCGCCTTGTTGCGGGCCAGCGACGATTGCAGTTCGAGCGCCTCGGTGGTCAGGCCGAGCGCCATGTGGAGCAGGCGCGCCGTGTTGTGGGGCGCCAGTGATTTGATGGTCAGGTCGGGATAGGTTCCCTCGGTGACTTTGGCTAGGGGCAGGTATGTTTCGTAGGTCAGTTTCATAATGATTAACAGAAAGGGCAGCCCATTGCTGGGCGGCCGTGTTCTATTAAGCAGCGAGTTCGCTAAGTTTCTTGGGCAGGCCGACAATCCCGAAGGACGAGAAGTCGGCGCGCTCGAAGCCGCCGATGACCCGGCCCGCCGAGTCCTTGAGCGGGACGCCGTCTGGCCCGAGCATGGGTTCGGCCTTGGAAGACACGACCATTTCAAAGGTCATGCCCGGCAAGTAGCCGTCGGCGGCCGCCTGCATGTTTTCGATGTCCTCGGACTGCGAGCTTGCCACGTCGGGCAGCGGGACGCCCATCATTTCGAGGGCGCTGATTGTGTTGGCGAGCGCCTTGTCGCCGAAGGTCAAATACATGGTGCCTTCGATACCGGCGGTGTGGGACATGGCGCCGTTGCCGTTCGTGACTTGTTCGGGCGAGAGAATCTGGACGTCGATCGCCAACATGGGCGCGCCGGTTTTCTTGCTGGGCGCGTTGACGACTTTGGTGCAGAGGACTCGGTAGACAAGGCGCGGGACAAGGGGCGCTTTGGTGTCGGATGCTTTGGGTCTAGTGTAACTCATAGTAGTGCATTACGGTTTTGGTTTATTACTCGCCCGTTGTGGGCCGAGAGTGTTGAAGCAGGTTGCGGGCCAAGTCGGGCGTCAGAGATACTTCTCCAGTTCCTTGTAGTCCTGCGGAATAAAGTCGACGGCGGCCGGCTTCGGGATGCGCGCCGGCTCGAAGTTGCCGGGCCGCACGCGCCACTCGTAGTTGATCTTGCCGGGCACCTTGGCGTCCTTGTTGCGGCACGCCTGCATGACGATTGGGAAATAGCCGGGCATCTTCTCGCCGATCTGGCCCATGAGCGCCGGCTTGATTTGGCCCATGATGTCGCCCTTGTCGTTGCGCTCCTGCTGCTGGTGCGCAATGAAAACCACGTTGGCCGCGCAGCCGACCAGCATGGTGAACAGGGTGTCGAAGTAGTTGAGGCGGGTGCGGAACATGGCGAAGCCGTCGAGCCCGCCGTCCTTGCCGCGCGGCTGAGGCTCGAACTTCTCTTGCGCATTATACCACGTCTCTATGCGGGTCAGGCTGTCGAGGATAATTGTGGTGTTGGCGGGCAGCGTCTGTGCTAGGTCGGCCAAGATGACGAGCAGCACGTCGCGGCGGTTGGCAACCTCCTTGACCATGCGCGGCTTGATCTTGTCGACGAAGGTGTCGTCCCACATGGGGATGACGTTGGGCGTGCCGACGGGCAGGTTGTTGTCGAAGTCGACAATGTAGGGCGCCGGGAATGTGCGGGCGCCGGTGGTCTTGCCGGTGATCGGCGGGCCGTAGATCAGCACCATGGACTTGCGCGCCGTGGTGGTTGTGGTGTATTTGGTTATGTCAATCATAGGTCAGAAGGTCGCTGGGTCATAGGGCACTACCTTAAATTGCTGGCGCGCCTGCTCGTGCGCGGTGTCGTTTTCGGCGAAGCACAAGTTGACAAAGTCGCACTTGTTGCAGGTGTCGTTGAGCATGCCGGTCGGCTGCGGATTGTGCCACGCGGGCAAGATCACTTGCGCGATGTGCTCGGAGAGTAGGCCCTCGAAGGCTTGGAGTTCGGTGGCCGCCATCATGATGGGCGTGCCCATCACCCACACGGGCGGCGTGGCGCTGAGCAGCACGGCGCCGATGCGCAAGAACACGTTGGCGCGCTGCGTTTGGTTGGCGACCGTGATGTCGAAGATGTCGTAGGCGAAGCGCCAAGCGGCCCACAGATAGAAGCGCATCTGCACCGAGACGCGGTAGTCCGCAAAGATCTCTTGGCGCTTCCACTTGCGCGACGTTTTCCAGTCGGTGATTTCGACGGCGCCATCGGCATACATGGACACCACGTCCATTGTGCCGCACACGTAGATGTCATACTGGGTGCCCTCGTAAACGACGGAGCGCCAGTAGACTTTGAACTTGTGCTCGACGTAGGCCTTGGCCTCGTGACGGTAGGGCGTCACGATGTGGGCGGGCATGGCCATGCACGCCTTGGCGAGGCGCGCCGTGTCGTTGCCGGTGTAGCTGGCGCACGCCACTTGCAGGCCGGCGCCGGGGTCGCCGCCATTGAGCATGTGCTCGGCGAAGCGGTGGACCGCCTTGCCAAACAGGAGTGCCTCATGCGACTCGGTCGACTGGAGCCCTTCGCACACCTTGAAGTTGTAGTTGCGCTGGCAGTGGGAGAACTTGAGCGACGAGGCGTTGAGCAGAATCGTGCGCGTGGGCAGGTCGGTTTTGGGAGGGATGGTCATAGTAGTGCTTTCAAACTTACCTTCTTGTTCTTGGCGCGCAGGGCTTCAAGCTGCGCCTTGATTTCGTCGCAGGCGCCCGACGTGTCCGTCTCGATTAGGCCCGCTATGTTGCCGGGCCGCGTGAGCGGGAAGTATTTGCTGAGGTGCGCTTCGAGTTCGGCGTCCGTCAGTTGGGCGATGCTGGCGGTCGGCATGTCGAGCAGTTCTTCGATGGTCATGGCTGGTCTTTCGTGTCGCCGAGCAGTAGGTTCTTGGGGTAGTGGACCACCATGACATGGTGCCGCTTGGCCACACCGCAATAGCCGCGCTCTTCGAGTTCGCGGATTTTGGTTTGGAACCATTCGAGGTTCTCGTCGCTGAGGCGCAGGCCGTCGCGCTCCCACTTTTGGCGCAGCGGCTTGATCGCCTCGACCCAGCCGAGCAGGTCGGCGCGCATCTCTAGGCCGTCGGTGTCTTCGGCGCTCTTGATCGTGGCGATCGGGTCGTGAATCAGCTCGATGTCGAGGCTGTTGTGCCTCGTGCAGATACGCACCTTGGGCGCGATGTCCGCGAAGTAGGCGCGCACCTCGGCGGGCTCGGCATTCTCGGCCAGCCATTGCAGGCCGTAGCGCAGCTTCGAGGCGAGCGTGCCCGACGAGACGCCGGTGCCGTGCGCCGACATGGTGAGCGGCAAGAAGTTGTTGGTCTTGCTCCAGCTTTCGACGACGCGCGCGGCAAACTTGCCCGCGTCCGGCGAGTAGTAGTTGTGCTTGCGCGACGGTGTTTTTTGTAGTAACTCAGAGAACTTTGCTAAACTAATTGGGTCAGGCATAAGTAAGGTAAGCAGGTATTGTGCCGAAGTTGCGGATTAACAGTTGTCGCCGATCGCCGGGTTGATGCCGTCGGCGCCCACGCCAAAGACGCGGCGCTGGAGAATCCAGTTTTCAAGGGCGCGCACGTTGCCGCCCGAGTTGATGATCGCGTCGGGCACGTGGGTCACGGTCTCGTCGTCGTCCGTCGTGATGTGGTCGGCGATCAGGATGGCGTCGTCGGGCCGGGCGCTTAGCGGGTAGGTGCTCAGCGTGATGGCGCTGATGCGGTAATATAAGTCCTCGCGGAAGCGGTGGTCGGCGACCTCGACTTGCAGATTGCGGTTGGTCGCAAACACGAAGCGGCACATGATAGGGACTTCGTGGTCGTGGCCGACAGGCAAGACGCGCTTCTCCTGAATGACGCGGAGCAGCTTGGCCTGCTGGTTGAGAGGCAGTTCGCCTATCTCGTCGAAGAACACAACGCCGTCGCGCGCCGTGACGAGGATGCCCGGCTTGTCGGACGCGGCGCCCGTGAAGCTGCCGCGCTTGTGCCCGAACAGGAGCGACTCAAACAGCGTGTCGACCAGCCCGGCGCAGTTGACCGGGAAGAACGCGGCGTCGGACCTGTTGCCCAGCATCATGCGCGCAATCATTTCCTTGCCTGTGCCGGACGGGCCGGTGATCAAGACGGGCTCGGCGCGGAAGGCGATCAGCTTGGCGCACGCGATCAGCTGCTGCGAGGGCGGGTGGTTTGTGATGTAGCAGTCTGCGCGCCGGGCGAGCGCGGACTTGAGGATGTTCGCCGCGAACGCGGCCGGCATGGCGGCCAGCGCCTGTGACTGGAGGTCGACTTCGTGTGGTAGTAGGTGGGCTAGTTTCATAGGCGGTCAGTCTTCCTCGCCGACGAGTTCTTCAATGAGCGCGTCGGCGTCAAAGTTGTCGGGCGTGTCCTCTGTGTTCTCGCCGGTCGACAAGTCAGCCTGCGTGATGGCGGGCGCGGCCGCGGTCGAGTCGACGAGCAGGTCGATGCAGTCCTCGACGAACTCGTCGGCGCCCTGCGTTGCGGCGCGGACCGACTTGATCTTCTTGTCGAGGCGCGGCGCCACGTGGTTGGCCACGATGGTGTCCTTGAAGAACACGATGTGCTGGCGCACGTCGCTCAGGGTCGCCACGCGCATTAGGCGGAAGAGCGCCTGCATAAATTCCTCGGCCCAATAGCAGATGGTGAAGAAGCCTTCGCGCGCCCGGACGCCCTCGACTTGCTGGTCGAGGTCCACGCCCACGCCGCCGGCGCTCAGCGTGAAGATGCAATACTCGGTGTCGCCGTTCTGGAAGCGGTCGATCTCGTTCTGGCGCTGCTCAAGCGACTGCTTGTCGAGGCGCAAGGTGATGAGCTCGCTGTGCCGCACGTTCTGTTGGTCCTCGCTCTCGTCGAAGCGCGCCTGCTCTTTGGCCCAGCGCAGGTATTTGCGCACGGCGGTCTTCTCGTCGGCCGTCATCTTGTCGGGCTCCTGATAGAAGCGCATGAGGTAGTTACCTATGTCGTCCATGATAGCCGGCCCGACCTTGCGCGTGATGGACTCGCGGTTGATGATCTGGTCGCCGCCCCAGATCACCGAGATTTTGTTGCGCGGCACGCCGTGCTCGAAGACCAGCAGGCGCGTGATCTCCTTGATGGCGTCCTGCGTGGTCACGCCGCACACGGGCGCGAAGCCCTTGGCGTGGCTGGCGACCATGAGGTCCGCGAACACCGGGCACTTGATGCGCTCTTCGGCATGGCGCTTCTTGAGGAAGACGGTCATCTTGTTGATGTCGCCGTCCTTGCCTTGGCGCCGGCGCTCCTCGTCGTAGCGCGCCATGGTCGCGTCGTAGTAGGCGCGCTGCTCGGGCGACTTGAAGTCGACGAGGATGACATCGTTGTAGGCGCGCACCGTGCGCGGGTCGCGCGGCGGGATGACGTAGCAGTCATTGAACTCCTTACGGAATTCTTTCATGGCCGCCTCGGAGTTGGCGCTCGGGGCCACGCCCGCCCGGGCCGCGATGGCGCGGGCCATTGACGGGAACGTCTCACGCGTGATAGGCTCGCCGGCCCACTGGCGCCCGGTCGCGATGCAGAAAATCCATGTGTCGTTCACGGTGACCCACGGCGTGGCGCTCATGAAGATGAACACGCTGCCGCACTCGACGCCCTTGCGCACTAGCGCCTCAAGGTATTTGGACTTCTGGCTGCCGGGCTTTTTGTAGTCTTGGCACTCGTCGATGATGATGATCGCGGGCGGGATGAGTATGTAGTTGAGGCGCTTGACCGGCTGGCCGTAGGACATCACGGTCTCTTCGCGGAAGAAGTGCTTATACTCCTTGGCGCCCCACTGTGTGTGCGACACGACGGCGATCGAGCGGTCGATGTTGGCCACGCCGCACGCCCGGCCGCGCCGCGTCATGTTGATCACGACGGTCGCCTTGGTGTCGAAGAACGCTTGGTTGATGGGCACCTTAGCGATCGGGTGCCCGAAGAATTCGTTCTTCTGCCAGTGGTCAATGAGATACCAGCCGATGACCGACTTACCCTCGCCGCCCTCAAGCGGCACGACCACGGCCTGCGTGTCGCCCGAGCGCAGCCGCTCGACACAGGCGTCGATGGCCTTGGCTTGGCGCGGCCGGAGTTTGAAGCGGCCGAACTGGCGCACGGCGGACTTGGTCTCGGCGGCCACGAACTTGGTGGACACCTCGGCCACTTCCTTGCGGCGCTCCATCTCTTCGGCCTTGAAGCGCGCGGCCGCCGTGCTGACCCACACAGTCAAGAAGGACTTGAGCGCGAGGAACGAGAGCGGCTGGGCCGTGATCATGGGCGGCGGCGAGCAGACCGCCAGTGCGCTCCACTCTTTGAGCGCGCCCGTTTTATACTCTAGCTCGAACCGCTTGGCGCGGTCGGCGCACTGTGTCTGGTAGGCTTTGGCGGCCGAGTCGAGGGCGCGCGACTGGTGTTCACCGTCGAGCGACTTGAGCAGGCCGCGCAAGTTAACTGGCTTTTGGTCCATTGGATTTCGGGGTATTGAGTTGCTTGATAATCTCGCCGGGGTTTTGGCCGGCGGCGGCGGCAGCAGTGAAGAGTGCCATGACACAGGCGTCGGCGCACTTCTTCTGGTGTGCATCTTCCTCGGCCATGTGGCCGTGGTGTTTTTCGAGGGCGCGCTGGGCCGCCTCGGACTTGGCCTGCAGGACTAGCTCAGCCTTGTTCAGCTTCGCCCTGATCGTCTGCGCCGCTGTCCGCTGGCGCTTGTAGTTCTTGATTGCTTGTTTCAGTTCCGGTGGGTGCTTCATATATTGGGGTATTGTTTAGTGCTTTCTCGAAGACTCCGATGAAGGAGCAAAGGGCCGCCTCCGATTTGTTATACTCGGCGACGATGATGTCGTGGATGTTGTGCTTGGTCGCCGGCATGTGGCGAATGATGATCTTGGCCATCTTGAATAGGCGGTCCTCGTTCGAGGAGTTGGCCATGATGGCGGCGAACTCGCGCTGCCACGCCTCGGACTTGGACAGCTTGTGCTCGGCGGAACTGAGCCAGTCGCCCGCCGAGCGCACGACCGCATACTCGGGCGTCGGTGTCCACTGGTCGACGAGCGCGGCGGGCACCGACTTGATCTGCACGAAGAACACGTGGCCTTCGGGGTCGGCGTCCGCAATCAGGCGGCCTATGTCCGCGGGCACAATGCGCTTGGGGTGAACCCAATCGTGGGCGGCATACAACTGGCGCGACTCGTGGTGGCGGGCCGCGTTGAGCGCGGCGGTTGTATCGTAGTTGGTCAGAATGTCACGGAATGCAAGGAGCGGTAGTGTGATCGTGGTCATAATGGGCAGAAAAAAGCGCCCGACAAATGCCGGGCGCTCGTGTTCTGGCCACTAGTTAGGCGGCCGGTGCGGCGGGCGCGGCCTCTTTGGCCTTGGCGGCAGCGGCGTTGGCCGCGGCTTCCTTCTCCTTGCGCTTGGCCTGCTTCTTCTCGTTGTCGATGGCCTTGGCTTCCTTCAAGTTGTGAAGCGCCGTGGTCTTGACGTAGAGTTCGTTGAGGCGCAGCACGAACGCCTGCTGGGTGGCGAACACCTGCTTGCCGTCCACGACAATCTCCTTCCAGCCGGTCGGCGACGAGGCCTTCGGGCCGAGCACGGTGAGTTCGATGGCCAACTCGCCCAGCTCTTCGAGGATGTTCTGAAGTGACTGGCCGGCAGAGCGCGGGCGCTCGGGGCTGATCACCATGTTGGTGTATTTGTCGACACTGAAGTCATCGGTGTCGCTGTTGTAGGCGTGGTCAAACGCCTCTTCGAGGTGGGGCAACAGGAGGTTGCGGCCCAGCTTGACGCCGTTCTCCGGCTCGACCGCGACGGCGGCCTGCAGCATGGACGCGAACAGGGCGGTCAGCGCGGCGACGCTGTCGGTCGCGGGCGCGAAGAAGTTCTTCGGCTTCTCGACCGTCTTCTTCTTGCCGAGCTTGTCGGGGTCATCAACGCGGGAGCGCTTGGTGACTGTGGTAACAACGAGCGGGAAGCTGTTGTTGTTGAGGGTGATGGGAGCTAACGTATCTTCGGGCATAGTATTAACAGGATGGCATACAGGTTATGTTGTTTCGTCGGCCGGTATGCGAGCGGCCGTTGAAAGTGGAAAGTGAATGCTAGAAGCGTGCCAACTTGGTGCGTGGCGGGTCACACCGTTAGCCGTTCCTGATCGTAGAATTTCTTGGCGCGCAGCCAGTCGCGACCGGGCGGCTTGATCGGGTGCGGTTCGTGGTCGACGCGCAGGCCGGGCGAGCGCCTGATCTTGAGGCCGGCGCGCTTACAAAGCACGCACGCCCAGTGCACGTCGGCCCAGTGGTTTGTAAAGTGGACATCGTCCCACTTGGGCACGGCGCCCAGCAGCGCGCGCGGGATAGCGAACACGCTGCCGTATTTCCAAGGCGCCCGGGCGTGCGGGTAGTGCAGGATTTGGCCATGAATAATCTGGTCGCCCGCCAAGTCGGCGCGCACGAGAGTCCAGTCGGCGTCCATCCATATGAGCCAGTCGGGCTGGCGCTCGATGGCGTAGGCGAGGCCCGCGTTGCGCGCCGTGGCGTGGTTGAATGGGTCGACCAGCACAATGTGGCTGGCGTGTGGCGAGTCCCATGTGCGCTTGAACGCCTGCTCTTCGTGGCTGGCGCTGGCCGCGTAAGAGAGGAGTATCATTGAGGGCGCCCGAGTTTGATACCAAGGCGCCGGTCAGTCGTGAGGTAGACGTGGAGCTTGATGTCGCGAGTAAGTTCTTGACCGATTATTGAGTAAGCGTAGTTCTCAAGCTTACCGATTTGCACTCCATCATAGGTAGTAATCTTGTTGGCCATAGCGTCATACCGCAGCGTCGTGCCCGGCGTGAGGATCAAAGTCGACGGGTCGACCTCGATGGACCAGCGGATTGGCTGCGGCGGCTGCTCAACCCACTTGAGCGTCGGGCGCTTTGGCTCGGGCGCCTTCGCCTTAGCTAGTTCATCAAATCGGTTTTCAGTTTGTATGGATAGCGCGGTGAGTCGCAGAGCTACCATGTTAACCGCCTCGACAAGACTGTCGAGCGTGAGTTGATTGTTAGACTGGGCTGGTTTAGTTTTCTTTGATGGTTTCATATTGGTTGTGGGATAATTCGACAGTGTAGTGAGTTCTTGTTATAGTTTTCATGGGAAATTGAAAGCCGCCGCGCATTTGTGAAGTGTTGTCTTTGTCGTGCAGTTGAAGTCTGCTTCCTGCCGTGGATGCAGGCTGCGCGGCGGCGGGTGGGAAATTAGCGGGCGAGCCATTCGTTGACCATTTCCAACGCCTTCGCCGGATAGATTTGAACGCTGCCTTTGTGTGTGGACGACTCCACACAGACACCACATGGCGTCAGTTCTGTTGAGTAATAGCCACACACAAAGCCTTCCCATTCGGAGCCGGACTTCTTCTTGACGTGTGTGCCGATGTCGAAGAATGATGTTGGTTGTTCTTGGCTCATGTTAGTTAGTTGTTCATATCGTAAAAGGTCGCCCACAGCAGCCGGTAATGGCGCAGCCGGAAAGGAACGGCTCATACCTATCGCGGGTGGTTAAGCTCCCGCGCCGGTTCTGTGTGGGCAAATTAAAGAGCACGCGCTCAGTAGTAGGCACCGTAATCACAGCGACGTTGATCCTCGCTTGGCCTTTGCCTTGTTACGTGTGCCTACTACTGAACGGCCGCCATTAACCCGGCGGCGAGGGTTTGTTAAAGTCGAATACTAGGTTACAGGCCGAATGTGTGGTCATTAAAAAGCAGTCTTCGTGCCAAGGCTGCCGGTGGGTTATGGGCCATTCGCTCGACGAAGCTTGGCGCGCCACGTTTGAGTCTCGGGGTGCGCCTTGTCATATGCGTCCAGCTCCGCACGGGCTGCCACCCGTTGCTTCATGGTCATCGGGCGCGGCAAGTCGAGGCGGTGTTTGTAGACTTTGACTGCGTCACAGATTTGCTTTGTGGCGCCCGGCGCGAGTGGCGCGGGCTCATCACCGGCGCGTTGGTTTGTGTGTCCGTTGTGTTTCATGTTATTTGTTTCGATCCAAGTAGTTGTCTGATTACTTCCTGTCGGAGCCATTGCATCTGACCGAATTCTTCAATCGGCGGCCCTTCGACCGTTGTTGTCATGGCCTCCGTGCAATCTGCGAGCAGCCTTAGAAGCTCTGGCAAGCATTGCTCAGGCGTTTTGCCTGTGGCCTTGAGTTTAAGAAGCTCTTCGCGGGGAGTGAATGTGGAGCCGTCTTTTCTGGTCATGGGATTTCAACTTTCGTTTTGCACAGCTTACACGCTGTGTATGTTGAACTTAACTTCACGCGGTTCAGCGTGGTGGCATTACGGCGCGGACAGTAAACCGCAACGATCTTAGAAACCGTTGCGGCACGTTGACTGGTTATGGTGTGCATGGAAGACCAAGGTATTTCGCGACGAGGTTGAGTTCTTTTTCCGCAACGACAATGACCTCTTTCGCGTCGGTGTTCTGCTTGGCAATAATGCAAAGCGCGAGCGCGCCACCATACGCGACGGCGAGTTGGGTTTTATCTGCTTCGACGTAGCCATAGTATATTTCGCACATTGTGTCCATTGCGGCGTCAAACGCGTAGCACAATGCGATTTGGGTTTTGTTCATGGAAGTGGAAGTGGTTTTGATGGCTTGAAGTTAGCTTTGTATTTAGCCACCTGTTCTTTTACTGACGCCCAATACCAAGTTCGCAGGTATGGCGTTATGGCGCGAACCACATCTTTAATGTCTGGCGGAGTGTGTATAATACCGCACTGCCGCAGAGCGTATGTTAAATTATGATGTGCTTTGCGAATACTGGCCGCGTTGTTGAAGAATCCAAAATATTCGTAGCAGCGGTGTTGAACTTTGCGTTCAATGTCAAGACGCTGGTGGTAATTCTTGCGCGTGCCTTCGATGAAGTTCATGGTAGTATAGTTACAGTGAGTTCTTGCTTGCCCCACTTGAGGGCAGACTTATGTGACGCGCGGTAGACGTCCCACCGACCGTCAAACCGTTTTGCGGTTCGGTCGTCGATGACATAAACGTGATGGTTGATCTCAACCCGTGTGCCGAGCTTGTAAGCTCGCGGGCCTGCGATTGAAACGCCTTCAACGGGTTTGTGACCGGCGGCGTTGAGGCCGGTTGCGTGCGGGCCGCAGCACTTGGTGCAGATACAATACGCGGTAATTACCGCGTGGATGGTGTTGGTCATAAGCTCTTTCCTCAACCGAGCATCAAAGATGCCAAGTTGAGCAAAAAGCCCGCCGAAGCGGGTGTGGTTTACTTGAGAAGCTCCGGCGGGATTATACTCCTCGCGAAGAAGTAGTCGTATCCGAGACATTCAAAATACTCGCAGATGTCACCGACGGTCCAGCCGTCGGCGAGTTGGACGAGAACAAGCTCTTTGGCTTTCTCGGGGTGGTTTGTATAATAGAGTTCCATGTTAATGGACCTGAATTGCGGGAACAATCACGTCATAAAACGGACGTGATTCAATTCCGTTGACTTTGCAATAGTTATCATAAATAACCAAAGCAATATGCATTTGACCGCGCCCTATCATAACAGACAAAGCGCATTCAATCCCGTCGCGCTTTCCGCACGATTCGAGATGTTTCTTTACGTCATTAAACGTTTTCATATTAGCTTATTCCCATCGCTTGAAGGCCACTTGGCCAAATTATCGTTTGCGCCTTCGGATGCTCGCGCGCCCAGCGCACAGTCACCCTCCCGTGCTTCGCAGCACGGCGCGTAGTTATGTCCGCCGCATACGGACTCGGACGTCCCCAAAGGGACGCGAATCGAGCGTTTTCACGCTCGAAATGCGATGCGATTTGTTGTTCACGTTCGCGCGCCAATCGCAAGGCGCGCAAGCGGGTTTCGTTTTTAGACATAACGAGATTTGTATAATGAGCCGCGAACGATGTTATTAAATAGTTCCTTGCACTTAACTTCGTGCGCCGTGGGCGAGAAGCCGTTGTTCGCTTCGCGCTCGGCACGAATCTTGGTGTGGAAATGGAGTTCCTTGGCCTTGCGGCGCAAGTCACCCTGCCCGACGTGGTCGTTGGCGTTGATACGCGACGACACGTCGGCGAGATAGGACTGGAGAAACGCAATGCGCTTCCCCGTCTGTGCTGGGTTGAGTGGAGTTAATTGCATAACAGAAAACAGAAAGCCCACGCCAGCAAGTAGAGGATACTTGCCAGCGTGGGCTGGTTGGGGATGTGCGCGGGCGTGATTTGCCAGCGCGGGAGAACCGTGAAACCAATCCGCGCCGCGCGAACTGGTGCCGACACTTCTAATGCATTAGATTTGTGAAGGTGGCAGGGTGTTCTTGCGGCGTTGGCGCGTTTACTTCCAACAGTAAACTAGTATTCTCGCGAGCTTGTTACCACTTTGGGGCGGCGATTTGCCTATTCTCGCGAGTCTGTTGTTCTACTCCGCGCTTGCGGATTGGTTTCACGTTTCGGCCCATTTCAGGGCACTCTTCAGGCGGGTGTTCCCGCTACGTCTTCAGGGCGCAAAATGTTCGTCGGGCGCGCAACGTTGTTCAAGTCGTGGGACGTGGGTGTATGGTAATACACGTCTACACGCTCGCTTGGTTCCGTCGCGCCTTAGCTAGTTTTCATTCCGGGCCACTAGTCGGCCTCTTTTGCGCTTGTGGGCTCTCCTCAGAGTCTCGAAAATGACGACATCACGGCATGGAAAAACGTCCCTAAGGCTTATATCCTTAGGGATTTTTCGCACCCGCTACTTCATCTTTTTCGCTTCGCGAACCTTGTTAGCTATCCCCTAGGTTAAACCCTAGGGAATGCTCGTTTTTAGGCGTTGACTTCTTCACCTTCCGTCTCAACCAAAGCGTCAAGCTCCTGCTGCGCAACGTCTTGAGCTTTCTTTCCGTCTGCCGTTTTCAAGTCAAGCGACAAGAAAAACTCAAGTGCCTCCGCTTGGCTTTCTTTCGCCCAAGTCCGAATGCTAAGGGGCAAAAGGCCTTCCGTCTTCAACATAACTCCGAATTCTTTCAACGCCGCTTTCTCGTTTGCTTGGATAACTTGCCCAAGCCGGAAAGCCGTGTAGGCGTAGTCCGCAAGTTCCGCTTTGACTTGCGTTCCCTTGAAGGAAGCTTTTGACGTGCCTTCCTTTGAGATTTTGCCAGCCGTCACCGAGTAACTAACATCAGCTTCACGAGCCTCAAGTGAGGCACGCAATTCCTTGTTCAACCATGCTTGGCAACGCACGCTCACTGCACCGAAGAAACCACGGTCAAGCAACATTGCAACTTCATTTCCGATAATAACTTTAGCCATAGTATCAATCTTTCACCGCTTGTTTTGCTTGGCTTCCATTGCCTCCGCCGTAGGGCAAGGCAACGTCAACCGATAGCTAACAAGGTTCGCACTTTCGCAAGCGTCGCGCGTCCGTCACGTCAAGGTGACTTTCGCTAAACTCGTTTGTGGGTTTCTTGGGTTAGCCTTGCTTTCGTGCTGCGTCTGGTATTGTCTGGATTGCCTTAATCCCTTGGAAAGTCGCTTGCTACTTCCTATCGGTTTCCGTGCCGATTTCGCGACTACCTATTACCATTTGCACTCTGCAAGTTTGCGTCACCTTTGACGGGACAAACTACTTACTCTCCGAAAAGAACATTGGCGACTTGCGCCGCGATCACACAAGCGCGCTCCGTGCCAAGTCCAAATTGCCAATGTTTAACGCTAACGTTACGCTAACTTTGCGCCAAAAACTGCCAATTTGGCTCACTTGCGCCATGTCACACCCGCTTTTTGGCACACGTCAAATTGCGCCGTGCCAACCGCCGCGCCCATATTTAGCTAGGCAAGCGGCCTAGGCAAGCGGCCGCGCGCCGTATTATTCACACTTGTGAACGATAATCTGGCCCTAACAGGAATATAGTGTTTTAATGGCTTATGGCTTGAATCTTGGGTTTTTTTAGGTCCACCGGCTTTTGGTGAAGGGATTATTATAGAGATATATATCAAATAACTGCTTCTCCTCTAATATTCAGAAAGAAATAATACTATCGAATCAGTTGATTATCAACGAGTTAGAGATACCACATAACCGTATCATTTACAACCGTAATTGTATTAGTTACAGGCGTAAACGATGGCGATTTGGGCCTTTAATACGGCATATTATTTACACTTGTAAACGTGACTTATATCGGAGCGCGCCTCTAATATAAGTGAGGCGCATAGGATACTTAGGATTAGGAACCAGCCCGAAATGAAACCCGAAATTGACTACGGAACGTCTCACATTTTTTCCAGATTTTTCAGGCTTGGCACGCCTCTTGCTAGACAAAAGCGTATCTCCCGCCCGCCTATGAATTATTTAATATACGACACAGAGACGAGCGGCCTGCCGCAAAAGGGCGGCGGGCTGGCGGCCCAGCCGTGGCTTTTGCAGTTGGGCGCCATATTGCTCGACGAGAACTTTGAGGCGATCGGCGAACTCAACGCGCTCGTGAATTACGGGCACGACGTGCCGATTCACCCGAAGGCCGCCGAGGCGCACGGCTTCACGAATGAGCGGTGCCGCGCCGAAGGGCGGCCGCCCGCCGAGGTTTTTGAGGCTTTTGAGGCTATGCGGCGCAACGCCGAAGTGCTGGTCGCCCACAACAAGGAATTTGACGACCAGATTTGGAGCTTCTTCGTGCAGCGCCTCGGCGAGCAAACCTGCAAGCCGGCCGGCTATTGCACCATGTTGGCGATGGTGCCGATCATGCGCATCCCTTTCAAGACTAAGCGGCCCGGCTGGAAGTGGCCAAACCTAATGGAGGCCTACGGCTACGTGACCAACGGCCAAAAGTTCGATGGCGCCCACGACGCTATGGCCGACGTGCGCGCCGTTGTTGAGATCTATCGGTGGCTAAAGAGGCCCCGGCCCGCCGCCCAAAGCCCGGCCCCGGCCCGGCCCGCGCCCTTCAACCTTATGGCCCACGACGTTGTATGATTAACAACATCGTGCTCGGCATGATTCTGAAGGACGACGCCGACATCTTGCGGCTTACCGTCCCCACGTATGATTGGGCGTTCGAGCACAAGATCGTGGTCGACACCGGCTCAAGCGATGGCGGCGACAAGGTTCTAGTCGATCGCGGCTGGCTGCCGCGCCCCGCGTCGGGCACCCTCAACTACGGCACGTATCGCAACATCCTTATGAACAGGGCGCGCGACCTTGGGCACCAGTGGCTTCTGATGCTGGACGCGGACGAGGCTATGTGGCCCGTGGACCTTGAAGAATTGGCCGAAGCGATCAAAACTGAGCCCGCGCCGATCGTTCGTTTCCCGCGCTACAACTTGGCGGGCCCGGACTTTCGGTGGTTTAAGCACGGCTATCCTGATTTGCAAGGGCGCCTGATCAATCTGACCGCCGGCGTAACGTTCTCGGGCGCCGTCCATGAGCAGGCCGTGATCGGAAACTCCTTTGCGCCCGGCGCCGAAGCCGCCCAGCATATCTATCACTATGGCTATTGCCGCGACCCTCGGCGCATCTGGCTGCGCCACCAAAACTATAAGCGCCTCGAGCTCGGGCTGCCTGAGCTTTTGGCCGCCGACGCCAAATATCCGGACGACATCGACACCTATATTGCGCGCCACAGCACGGAGCCCTTCAACCGCCCGCACCCGCTCGAATGAACTACCCCGACACGGTCCAAATTGAGACGACGACCGCCTGCAATGCGCACTGCGGCTTTTGCCCGCACAGCGATCTGGTCGAGGCGGGCCGCAAGGGCCGCATGAGCGAGGAGCTTCTAGACAAAATCTTCGCCGAAATTACATCGTGGCCCGTCAAGCCGCGCTCGATTTGCCCGTTCCTCACAAACGAGCCGTTTGCCGACCCGCGCATCTTCGAAATAATTGGCCGCTGCAAGCAAGCGGCGCCCGACTGCGAGATCACGATCTTTACGAACGCCAGCCTACTCACGCCGGCGCGCCTCAATCAACTCTCACTCATCTATGGCCCAATCAATATTTTCTGTTCTCTTCATCATCGTGATGCTGCTAGCTACCGCGCTGAGCTTGGCCTTGATTTTGACACTACGGTGCGCAACATTAAGAACTTGGTGCGCGGATTTGGTCAAAAAGTTACGGTCCTAAGAGTCTCCGACGGCACGCCCAACGATGGCGCCTTCGATGAGTGGGCGCGCAACGAGTTTCCGGGCGCCAACATTATGGTCGCGGCGCGCTGGAACTGGAAGGGCGACCGGGCCACATACGAGACCAACTTGCACTCCGACATCAAATGCCCGCGCGGCGGCTCGATCACGATCTTGCACGACGGGCGCGTGAGCTTGTGCTGCCTCGACCAAGCGGGCCAATACGCGCTGGGCGACGTGACCAAGCAGACGGTCCTCGAAGTTTTTAATGGCGCGGCCCACGAGCGCTTTTACGGGCGCGCCAAGTCCGAATCAACTCCATGCAAAACCTGCAACATGCGATGACTACCACATACACATTCGACTGGTTCAGTAACAACATCGGGTTCCTGCAAAAGAACTTGGGCGCCATGGCCGGGCGCGCCGACCTGCGCATGCTGGAGATCGGCTGCTTCGAGGGCCTCTCGACCAACTGGTTTCTGGCCAACATCGTGACCGGGCCGCGCGCCTTCATCACGTGCGTCGACACGTTTGGCGGGAGCGCCGAGCACGCGGGCATCGACCTCGACGACCTCTATTTGCGCTTCCTCGGAAACACCGAGCACGCGGCCGGGCGCATGAGCGTTTTTCGCGGGCGCTCCGACGAATACTGCGCGTCGCACGCGCGCGACTATTATGACGTCATCTATGTCGACGGCAGCCACACGGTCGAGGACATCCTGCTCGACGCATTGTTGGCATGGCGCCTGCTAAAGCCGGGCGGGATTATGATCTTCGACGACTATGGCTGGGGCGGCCACCTCGCCGAAGGGCTGCGGCCCAAGGCGGCCATTGACGCGTTCGTGGCGGCCTACGCGCCCCGGCTCACAGTGCTCGATCACGACTATCAATATGCGGTAACCAAGTTGTCATGACCGACGACATCGACCAAATCACAAAATGCTACGAGTCGGGCGCCGACGAGGCCACGATCGCGCAGGGCTTTGGCGTGCCGGTCGCCCAAGTCAAGGCGCTCCTGTTTTCCAAGTCGGCCAAGTATCGCAAACTGCAGGCGCGCGCGGACAAGTCGCCGATGCCGATCGACGAGGAAATGCTCGACATCGTGGCGACCTTGGCGCGCGAGTCGGACAACGAGCTGATCAAGTTGTCGGCCGCCAAGTTTGTGCGCGACGACGTAAAGGGCCGGCGCGACGCGGTGCCAATCGACCAAACAAAGCAGAACGCCGTGATCGACTTCTTGACGGCGCGCCTTGTGGCCGCCGAAGAGTCGCGCCGCAAGTTCTACGCGATGAAGGAGGCCAATGTCGTTGCCCACTGACGCGGACATCGCGCTAATCCGCGAGGCGTCGGGCCTGCCGCCCGCGATCGAGGCGCCCGTGGTGCCGCAGCCCGTGTTCACGGACGCCCTGACGTGCCTGCCGATCGACAACGCATACGACTTTCACCAAATGTTCTTCCCCGAGGAGGAACTTTATCGCTGGCAGATCGAGGCGCTGCTCCAGTTGTCGGGCTATGGCGACCCATACAATCCGGCCACGCGCGCCGAGCCCGCAAAAGAGGCGCCCCTGCTCATGACACTGTGCGCCGCGAACGGCTCGGGCAAGGACATGATCGTGCTGTCGGTCTGGGCGCTCTGGGAAATCTGCTGCCACAAACAGTCGCACTGGATTGGCACCTCGTCGTCGTTCACGCAGCTCGACCAGCAAACTTGGCGCCACATCAGGGCGCGCGCCGAGGTTCTGCAAAAGCTGCTGGGCGCCCGCGAACTTGAGATCACCAAGTTCAAGATCATCTACAAAAAGTCCAAATCCGAAATCACCCTGTTCCGCACGGACGAGGGCGCCAAGACGGAGGGCTGGCACCCAATCGTGACGGGCGGGCGCATGATCATTGTGCTCAACGAGTGCAAATCACTTGACCCGGAACTCGTGATTTCGTTCCGCAAGTGCCACGGCTACACGCACTGGCTCAATATTTCGAGCTCGGGCGACTCGTTTGGCTACTTCTACGAAAAGTGCACGACGCCCGACCACGTTTGGCCGGCGCCGCTCGTTCTGGGCAAGACGTATTTCCGCAAGATCACGGTCAACGACTGCCCGCACCTGCGCGCCGAGTTTGAGCGCGACCTAGTTGACTTCGCGATCGACTCGCCGTTCATCCAGTCGAGCTACTTGTCCAACTTTATTCAGTCGGGCGCCTTCTTTGTGGTGCCGCCCGACCGGGTTTTGTATGCTTACCCGCCCAAGTCGACGCTCGGGATGCCCAAGCGCGTCGGAATCGACTTCGGCCTCGGCGGCGACGCGACTTGTATCTCGCCGTGGGTCGGAAATTACCCGCTGCCCGAAATCGAGTTCAACGAGTCGCACGAACCCACGCTGACCCGCATGGTCGTGGCGGCCTTGCGCGATTTGGACGTGGAGCCGAGCCAAGTTTATGCGGATTTGGGAAATTTTGGGCAGGCGATCGTGCCGCGCATACGCGAAGAGGGCATGAACATCAACGGCGTCCACAATCAGTCGAGCGCCCGCAACAAAAAGGCCTACGCGAACCGGGGCGCCGAGATCGCCATGAACTTTGGGCGCCTTGTCACGGACAAGCTGCTCAATCTCAAGGACGCGTCGCCCAAGCTCAAGCGCCAGATGACCCAGCGCAAGTATTTTTACAAGGAAGCCAAGCTGCAGCTGGAAGACAAGAAAGAATTTAGGGCGCGCATAGGTTATTCGCCCAACAATTTCGACGCGGCCATCTTGGCGCACGTCGGCTGCAATGTCCACGTTTTACAGGCCGCCTCGGCCGAAATCAACCGGGTCGTTGTTGACCCAAATCAAAATTGGAGACGAGAATATGAACTTATCTATGGCAAAATCGACAACGGGCGCGCCCGGGCCGGCGACTACCGAACCAGCGGAGTCTATGGACGAAGGGAAATTGGTAGTCCGCTGCGGCGCCTTAATAAATAACTGGACCAACCGCGAGTCGCGCATTCTCAACGAGAACCGCGACGCCTGCGAGTTGGACATCACGTGCGTCGAGGCGCGCGAGCGAGGAATCGTGGCCGGCAACGAGACTTACATCGGGCGCCGCGTCATTAAGGGCAACATCCAGCGCGAGTTGCCTATCTTCATTCAATACTTGTCCGGCTCGTATCGGCACGTGTCCGCCGTGTCGGTCAACGGGACGGTGCCGGCGCCGGTGCTGGCGGCCCTCGAGGCCGAGTTCACCACGTCGTTCCGCATTGGCAACTGGCTCGAACAGCACCTGCAAGTGGTGTCGTCGACCTGCCTTCATGGGCGCGGGGTGTTTTTGTCGCTCGCGCGCCCGATGAGTCCGCTGGGCACCGTGCCCGTTTACGTGCCGCCCGAGGACTTTATTTTCCCGCTGGGCGCCCGCGACATGCAGAAATGCCCGATGGTCGCCATCCGCTACACGATCACGGTTGACCAGTTCGAAGAGTGGCGCGTGACCTATAAATGGGAGCATGACATCGCCGAGGCCATCCTGAACACGGTGCCCGAAGCCGAGCGCGTCAACCAGATGTATGAGGTCTTCATGGTTTTCCAGAAGGTCGCCGGCGCCGTGCAGGTTTTGTGGTTTAGCTCGGTCCAAAACAAGCTGCTCAAGAAGCCCGTCCAGTTTGACGGCGGCCTGCGCGACGAGCTCGGCAACCCGCTGCCGCTCGACGTGTATCCGGTGTTTCCGCTCTACTACGACATCACCGAGAACCCAAACCTCATCGAGCGCAAGGGCCGGGCGCACGCCGACATGCACGATCAGGAGGCCCTGACCATGATCTGGAGCGCCAGCGTCAACGGGTGCTTGCGGGCCAGCGAGGTTTACGTGTCGCTCAAGGCGGCCGGCATCACCGAGAACCAAGAGATCACCCAAACGACGTTCGTCATGGACCCGGGCAAGGTGCTCAAGCAGCCCATCGACTTCAACCACGCGCCGTGGCCCGACTCGTCGATGCTCCAGTTCGCCAACGCGCTCAAGACCGAGAATGCTAGCGCGGCGGGCCAGATCGACTTTGCGGCGCAGGCGCGCAAGGACTCGCGCAAGACCGCCAAAGAACTCACGCTGGCCCAAGAGCAGACGAGCGCCAACAACTCGGTGCCGCTGACAATGTTCGCGGCCGGCTATAAGGCGCTCACGCAATTCATGTGGCGCGTTTTGCAGACCAACATGGCGAGCGGCTTCAACACGACGTTCATGGCGGCCAACCCCGAGGCGCGCGAGGTTCTCAAGACCGCCAAAATCACGCTGGCGCCCGCCGGCGACATTGACTACATCGAGCGCGAAGAGAAGCTCAAGCTCTACACGCAGTATTACCAGATGTTCCAAGGCACGGCGGTCGGCGAGTTTTTCCAGAAGCAGATTCTCGAACTCGCTTTCCCGACCGACTTCCCGAAAATGGCGGGCCTGCTGCAGGACAACTCGAAGCAGATGGGCGCCGCGCTGTTGCAACTTGTGCAGTCGGTGCCCATGACCAATGTGCCGCCCGAGGCCCAGTCAAAGTTTCAAGAAATAATCGCCGAGGCCCAAAAGACCTTCGGCCAACCACAAACACCAAATGCTCCCCAACAAGCCAGTCCCGCCGCCTGAGGTCAGTCAGGAATGGGCCCAGATCTACCAGATTTGGGCCCAGCAGCCCTACACGCAGCTACTCATCAAACAGCTGCGCGCCGAGGCCGCCCAAAACATCGACGTGGTCGTCGAGAATTTCGAGGCTCACACCGAGCTTCAACTTAAAGTAGCACTGCAACGCATCAAAACACAAAGAAACATACTCCTATGTCTGACACAGCCTCTCCCGCCCCAGAAGTAAGCGCGCCCAGCGCGGCGCCCGTAGTCTCAACGCCAGCGGCACCCGCGCCCGATAGCGGCCCGTCAATCTCGTCGGCGCTCGACAGTTTTAAGGAGGCCGGATTCAATCCGACCGCCGGCCTAACTGACAAGTCGGCCAAGCCCGCCGAGGCCGCCAAGCCCGCCAAGGTTGAGGCGTCGGCGCCCGAGGCCCCGCGCCCCGTCGGCCGCCCGTCGGCCCGCGACACCAAGCTGTCTCTGATCACCGACCCGCGCAAGCGCGAGTTGCTGAGCAAGATGGCCAACGACAGCTTCGACGAGTTTCACGACTTGGCGCTCAAGCTACAAAATGGCGAATTTGTGCCCAAGGCGGACCTCGCCAGCGCACTGGCCGCCAAAGAAGCCGAACTCAAGAGCGCCCGCTACTTCGACCACGAGAAGGGCTACACGCTGACGCCCGAGTATCAGGCGCTCGACCGCGATGTCACGCTCGCCAGCGCCGAGCGCGACTTCTGGCAAGATCAGCTGGCGCGCGCCAATGCGGGCCAGCCGGTCCAGTGGCTCAACCCGCCCGACAAGGACGGCAACGTGACCGTGGGCGCCGAGACCTACGACCCGAAGGCCAACCCGTCGATCGCCGGGCAGCTTATGTCCAACATCGTGCGCGCCGAGACAAAGCTCGGGCGCGCCGGCGAGGCGATCGCCAAGCTGCCCGGCACGCACAAGGCCGAATACACAAAGTTCAATGGCACCATCGTTGAGCTCGACAAGAACCTGTTCGGGGCCGTGACCAACCCGGCCTTCAAGGAAAGAGCGACCGGCCACCTAAATCACTTCCCGGCCGCCTTGCGCTCCCGGCCCGAAATGGGCCTGCTCGCAAACGCGCTGGCCGCCGGCGAAATGTTCTTTGCCCAGCTGCAAACGGCCCAAGCCCAGTTGGCCAAGCTGCAAACGAGCGCGGCGGCCGGCAGTTCTGGCGCTCCGGCGCCCATCGACACCGGCGCGGCAGCCTCGGACGGCTCAGACACCAAGGCGGCCGTCAGCATTCTGCACAAGCTGGCCGCTGGCGGGCGCTAGCGTTGAGTCTCAGGCGCCGGGCGCGTCAGCGCAGGCGCCTGAGTAGGCTTAGGCGCCCGTCCCTAGACCACAAAGCGCCAGACTCAAGGGCCAAGGCGGCGGAAGCACCTTTGGCGCTGTCGGCCAGCGGCCGACAACCAGCGCCAATTGGTGCGCCGCCTTGCGCCCGTCCGGCCTGTGCCCAATCCTGTTGATTGAGTTTTCACAGGAGGACTTTGGCACGAAACTTGCTTAATCATATTGTCCACACTGCGAATCTCAAATCAACAGTTGGGCACAGGCCGACTCCGCAGAGAACTAAGAATCCTCTGCGGAGTTTTCATTTCGGGCCGCCGGGTTGGCACACTTCTTGCTACAAGCCAATCGCTTCTGCCGTGAAGGGCATCACAAATAAGGCTTCTACCGCACGCGGGCCGGTGCATAACCACAATGTTCGTGATTCCCTTCATCTATGGCTGCTGTATCTTCGCTGCCGGCAATCAACGTGAGCGCATGCTCAGGTTGGACGCCCCAACAGCTCAATCTGTATAATGCCCTTCCTGTATTCTTTCAGGAACGGGAAGTTGCATACCGTAAAAAGTATGGCAACTGGAAAATGATGTTCGGTAAACAACCTTGGGAACCCAACAAGGGTCCTCTAGGCCGTGGCATCGTTAGTGAACCGCCTCCGACGCTTCGCCAGTTCGCGTTCCCCAACGCCCTCGCGACCGCGTGCGCCAAGAAAGACATTATCCAAACGCGCGAACGCACGTTTGACTTTGTCCTCAAACATCACAAGTTCGAGTCGCCCACCTTCCAGTGGTATGCGAGCTTCAACGACTTCATCGAAAAGAAGATCGTTAAGAACCTCGACTTCGTGCTCCAGTGGCAGGAAGAGTTTTCCAGCCAGTTCTATCGCGGCTTCATGTTCCATCAGGCGCCCGCGATGATGTTTGCCGACAGTTCGACTGGCGTCATCGACTTCGCCGCGCCGATCGGCGATGGCAACGATGCCGGCACCAGCGGCAAATCCAATGCCTATTTGCAGGCTAAGATCGCAACGATGGGCTCGCCGGGCAACTTGTCCCTGCGCACCTTGTTCTATGCGCTCGACACCCTCGAAGAGGACCTCAAGGCCGTTCCTTATCAGTCCGGCACCCTCAAGGACGACTCGTTCCTGAATGATAAGTTCATGTTGATGACTTCTTCGGAAGCCTACAACAACTTCATCAACGACCCGTTCTTGAAAGAGAATCGGCGCCTTGACTTGGACATCGTGCAGGAAGGCTTCAAGGGCAACTTGCTCGGTCGTATCACGACCTGCTTGCACTCGAACCCGCTGCGCATCTTGGTTGCAGGCGATGGCTCGATTTCCTTCCCGGCGCCCGAGGCCATTGAGGAAAATCCGTCTGCCGCCAATTACGGCCAAACCGTTGTGAACTGCGACTATCGCAATACACAATACGAGGTCGCATTCTTGTGCGGCGCCAAGGGCTACAACATCATCGACGTGGGCCCGCCGCCCGCCGAGTTCAGTTCCGGCTCCGGCGCCGACCGCATGAGCCACCTTCAATGGAACGGCAAACCGCGCCTCACCGACCGTATCAACGTGCCCTGCACGGATGACTTGGGCGGCACGCAATGGGAGCAAAACGCCTACGACGAATTCCTCAAGATCATCAGCTACATGGTCATGGGCGTCGCGGCCGAAACGTCCCGTAACGTTCTGCCGATCGTGTTCAAGCGCGCTCGCGGCATCACGACCTCCATCGTATAATCTTAAACCAACGAAATTCTAACTCACTAAGATTATGACTGTCAAAACTTTTACTCTCGTCGCCAATACGCCGCAGGTCGCACTGACCGGGCGCTATATCATCCGCAACGTCACGTTTGAGGCTAACGCCGCCGGCACCCTGTCGCTCTACGACGGTTCCGTTGGGTCGATTACTCAATCCAATCCGGCCTATGTGGACGGGTCTGTCAATTGTTCCTATACTCGCACAGTCACCGGCGTCCGCGATCTCGCGTGCGGCACTGACTCGTATGACTATGCGGGCATTAGCACGACCTATCCGACCACGGCCGCTAACGCCTCGTTCGCGCTCCCCGCGATTATGGCGCTCGGCATTGGCTCGTCCGGCACTGTCGGCCCGCTCGACGCTCAGGCCGTTGTGGCCCGGGGCCTTGTGCTCAACTCGACCGCAGCTGGTTTCGCTGTGGTGCAGTATGACGTGGCGGTTTAATAAACCCAAAACGGGCCGGCTCGAAAGGGCCGGCCCTTCTTACTTTCTTTATGGCTGGAAACGTTGATTATATTGCACTGAGAGTCGCCAGAAACGCCGGCGGCCGTGTCTCGCCGGCCTCTGCTTCGCAGGCGGACATTAATGCTTTGACGGCGCGCGTTACCGCGCTTGAGGTTGCAACAGCTGACGCCGTGATCTATATTGGGTCATTCTCCAATATGCAGGACTTTACACCTGTGCCCGCCTACGCAGACTATTTGTGCTTTAATGAGACTGTTGGTAATGCCGGCCAACTATGGCGTTGGATGCGTGGTTCAACTGCTGCTGTAAATGGCGTAACAGTTGTTGCAGACCCGAATCCGTCCACTGGACGCTTTATCTTAACCTCGACATTCTAAATGAAACACTTCTTAGTTTCTTTACTTTTTCTGTCTACGTTGTCGGCTGCGACTGAAATTAATACCACTCGTTCTACGAGCACGCTAGCCACTTTAGCTGCGATGGACCCGCGTAGCTACACTGCAGCTAATGCAGCAGGTTCCTACACCCTCACGGTCTTCGTCCAATCCGTGAACGCCAACTACTCGATCACGAACACTTGGACCGGCACGAATACTACAACACTGATTGCCAGCCCGGCGACGAACTTTGCGTGGAAACAAGTAACAACGCCTGCTGCAAATATCACCCGCCAAGTCGCTACCGTCGCTGCGATGCAGGCATTGACCGGCCTGATCAACGGAGACCTTGTGCAACCGCAGGGCAGAACCGCATCCGGCGATACCAAGATGCCCCTGTTTCTTTATTCTTCGTCATCGACGGCCACGGCTAACCTTGGGGAAATCTTCGTTGCCACAGCAATGGGCAGCGGTCGATTCCTTGCGAAATACAACGGTCCGGCCTACATCGAATGGTATGGGGCTGTCGGCGACGGAGCGACGGACAACGCCACGGCATTTACCAACGCGCTGGCCTATCACGGCGCATCCACGGCAGGCGTGACTGCCATGCTCGCGGCTGGGCCGGGAAACTTTTATACATCTCTGACACCGACCAACCGCGCTGGGCTTTGGTTCAAGGGTGCGGGAGGCAAGTATCAAGACCCCGGAATCACCACGGTCACAATCACGACCGCCAACACTCCGAACTGGGTTTTCGCTGCCAACACGATCAAATCAAAACTGGAAGACGTTTACCTTACTGTTTTAACTTCGCCCGCCTCAACAGACACCAATTGTTTCGGGGTTTATTTTGAGTCCCTCAGCTCTGAAAACGAAGTAAATGGAGTCGGATTTAACGCCCATAATTACAGCGTTGGTTGCCTTTCTACGGACAGCACATGGCAGCACACCTTCAACAATCTATACGTCAACAATGCAAAACGCGCGTGGATTAAGTGGCCCGGAGCTGGAACCACGCTGCAATTCAACCACCCATACTTTCAAGGCGGTGCAAGCATTTCATCCAACAGCGTCACGGTAACAAACATTGTCAAGTCGGCGGGCACGAATCTGACAGTATATTTTACGGGCACGATTCCTCCAGTGTTCAACACTAATCTGCTGGTCACATTGACTACCAGTCAGAGCGCGATAAACAACCGTTACTTCATCAGCACCATCAGCGGCAATCAGATCGGCCTGTCGATGAACTCCGACCCCGGAACTATCACCGGAACAACCGGGACAATCGCCTTTGTGGATGGAATCCTTGCCGAAGCGCCCATACAACTTGGAGTCAACACCACCGTTTCGTTTATTGGTGCGGACTTCGAGCATGTCAATTTCCCGGCGGGTCCATTCATCGACTCGTCAGCCAATGTGCTTTCGTTTGACCAGCTTCATCTTGAGTGTATTACATCCACGGGCAGTTATCAGATTTTCAAGCAATCGGCGGCGGGAGGGATGAGTGTCGGGGCGATGCAGCTTATCAGTTCTGGAGTCGGTCCGGGCTACACGGCGACCCTGTGCAACCCCAACTATGCCGGGTCGTCCATGAGCATCGGCCCGGTGAAGATAAGCGACTACGCCAAAGTGGGTGGAACGCTTAATCTTTCACTCGTCTCGGCGGGAAATTATCCGGTCGTCGTCGGAACCGTCCTTGGCACCTATTCTAGACCGTATTCATCGCAGGCATTCGACAGCACTTCCAACGCGGTCATTCTGAATACGGCAACCTTCCCCAGCACGATCACCGTGGCTGGTGCCGCCACGGTTGGCGGCACGCTCGCGGTCACGGGAGCGACCACGTTGACTGGAAACCTGACCGCCAACGGCACTACTGCCACCCTTGCGGGAAATGTTGTAATGGGCGCATCTGGAAACATTGCCTCCGCAACGCATACAATCTGGGGCGTTCCTTCGTTTTACGCCCAAGGGCAAAATCCGGTTGCGGCCTTCTATAACTACGGGGCCACGGCTCCGATTATATCACTGAACCACGCCATCGGAACTTATGCCTCGCCGACAGTTGTTACAGGCGACCTAGGTTCAATTCAGTTTAATGGTTACAACGGCTCATACTTTGCGCGCGGATCACGCATCTATTCCACCGTGGAGCAGTCATGGTTGGTTGGTGGAACCAACGGCGCATCGCTTACAGCGCAGGTCAACCTGAACAACACGTCATCGGTCTCGACTGGTTGGTATGTAAGCCCGTATTCGTCCGGCAACCCTGACCTGAATTTCTACGGAAACTTGAATGGCTCTACCGCAGGCAAGACGCTGACCATTACCAGCGGAGCCAACGCGCTGTCTGGCACGGTGACGCTGGTCAACGGAACGAACACAATCACAAGCTCGGCGATCACCACTAGCACGGTGATTGACCTGACAGTTCAAACTTCCAGCGGTGTTCGCACGGGCGCGCTGGATGTCATCGTTTCGGCTGGAAGTGCAACTATCACCACTGTCGCCACGGACGCCGGAACCTACGTTTGGACCGCAATCAAGAAGAACTAAGTCTATGAAGAATAAACTCATCCTCTGCGCGGCCTTGGCCGCCACTGCAATGCTGGCCGACGGTTTGCTCGTTAGCAGCACATCGAAGACTGTGACCGAAACCATCACCGACGAACTGCGTCAAGCCACGATTGATGTGAACCGAGTGAGTGGCGCGATCACGGTGACCGTGAACTACGAACGCGTGGTCCGTTCAGTGGACGGCGACACTATCAACGTGTTGTCCGCTACTGCGCTCAAGCAATCCACAGTGCCATGGGACACGGCGACAAACTTGATTCCAGCGCTCGGTGCGATGCGGACACAGATGCAAACAGCGTTACCGACGTTGCTGGCCAATCCCTAACCCAAGAAAGACATGAATGTTGTGAGTTCAAAAATCACCCGTTGCAAATTGATTAAGGCGATCCTTTTCTTTTTAAGCAGCCTCGCCGCCTTTGCCACTTCCGAGATCAACACTTCCCGCTCCACCACCTCCCTAGCTACGTTGGCCGCGATGGACCCGCGTTCGTATGGAGCGTTAAGCACGAACGGTTCTTACACGCTTACCGTGTTCGTCCAATCAGTGAATGCGAACTATTCGATCACGAATATGGGCGCAAGTTGGACTGGCACCAACACGACCACGCTGATCGCTAGCCCCGCGAGCTGGTTTGCTTGGGCGCAGGTTACGATTCCATCTGTAAACGTGCCGATCTACGTCGCTAATGTCGCTGCAATGCAGGCATTGAAAGGCTTACGTGATGGTCAAGCTGTGTTGACGGTTGATCGGGCTACCGCTGGAACTGGTGGCGGAGCTACCTTTTACTACTCAGCCTCATCAGTTCTTACTACCAACCTAGGCACGATCTTCACCGCGACCGGCATGGGCACCGGGCGGCTGATATGGAATGGCGTTGGCAATCTTACCGCTGAGATGTTCGGTGCGGTTGTCAACGATGGCGTTTCCGATGTGACCGCTATCACAGCAGGACTGGCCTATCTTACCACGCAGACTTCCGGGGTGCTGTATTTTGGTGTCGGTGAATACCTGATTGATTCCACCATCCGACTGCCAATCCGCACGTCACTGGTGGGTATAAATGATAACAAATTTACAGATGTGACTTCCGTTGCTGCGGGGACGAATAAACTCTACGCCGGTTCAACGGTTTGGCGTCTTGGCAACGGCGCAAACTGCAAGATGCTCATCGGCGATTATGCCACGAACGGATATGTCCGTCAGGCTAATGAAACATGGGAAGATGGAAGCGGACCTTACAATTCCGTCTATCAGTCTTCTTCCATAGAAGGTATCGTATTCATGGGGAACGGGTCTAATCAGACATCCTATAACTGCGACATTCTCGATTTTGCGGCCAAGTGGAATCTGACCGTCCGCAACTGCACCTTTTTCGCAGCGAAAGGCTATTCCGCGCGGTTTATGGACCTGAATTATCTCAAGTGGGAGGGCAATCAGGTGGTCGGCGACCAAACAGGTTTTGGAAAAGGGCTTTTTCTGTGGGGTAGTGCCGACAGCATCTTTTCGGATTCTATATTTGGTGGCACCATGGGTCCGACACTGTGGATTGGTGGGGCGTCATCTGCTTACAACCTCTTCAACAACACGATGAACTACAACGCAGTGCGAACCAACAGTTCGCATCTGGTAACTGGTCCCGCATCGGGAATCTTCACCACGGCCAATGCTCACGGGCTGGAGACTGGCGACCCGGTGCGATGGGTCACTGACGGCACCATGCCGACTGGGCTTACGAAATCTGGCATAAGTTGGGTCACTAAACTGAGCAGCACCACCTTCGGGGTAAGCCCGACATGGATGAACGCCACCAACGGGGCCTATGTTTCCAGCTACGCGTCTTCCGGGTCGGGAAATCTGTATCAAACAGTTGGCCCAGCAGTGGGCTTGTATATGTCAGACGGAGCTAACGCCAACGTGTTTTCCAGCACGCGCGCCGACCAGTCGAGCGATGGGGGAATCTATCTTGATGGGTCAGGCGTGACGCTCAACCAGTTTTCATCGGTGATCGCGTCACTGAATTACGGCTCTTACAATTCGGAGACGAACAGCAACACCTACGCCGTCACGCTCGATGGAGCCACCGGCAACACGCTAAACAGCGTAGCAGTGCAAGGTGGTTTCGGCGGAGTCCTGTTCACGAACGCCGGATATTACAACTACGTGACAATGAATTCCTTCGGCAACTCCCCAACGAATGACGTGACTGATTCTACGGCAGGGCTATTAAACAGTTGGATGTCTCAGGGGGTTTTTGGTGGCAGTCATCCTGTATCTGGAGTCGCAACCTTCACGGGCACCGTGGCTTATTCTAATAGTGCGCCAACTCTGACCGTGACGGCAGGTAATGGCACCAGTGGCCTTCGTATAAACGTGCTCGGCGGCGCGTCGAACTTGGTCCGTTTCCAGACCAACGGAACCACTACCCATACGTTCAACGGGGACGGCAGTGCAACCTTCACGGGCGGGCTTACTACTACGGCGGTCACGTCTTCCGGCCCGGTCAGTGGCACTACCATTACGGGGTCGGGTGCAGTGTCCGGGACCGATCTTAATCTCACGGGAACCGCACCAGTTCTGACCGCGACGGCCAACAACGGCAGCAGTGGATTGCGATTGAACGTGCTCGGAGGCACCACCGCACTGCTGCGAATCCAGACCAACAGCACGACGACTCACACTTTCAGTGGCGATGGAAGTGCGACGTTCACGGGCGGATTGACAACCACTGCGGTTACTGCATCCGGCGCGGTCAACGCCGGAACGCTGGCCGTCGGTGCAACTGGTAGCGGAAACGTGGCGACCTTTACTGGTGGCTCAGGTGGTGTATCAATCATGCAGTTTGTTCGTAGTGGGTTCAACACGCTTGGCTTTAGAAA
>Ga0209596_1000206_pt1 | contig 53973 bp, 51 predicted proteins | sample M_130807_MF_Meta_FD_187314 | JGI IMG/M metagenome (GOLD analysis project Ga0209596, IMG submission 187314) | Freshwater microbial communities from Lake Montjoie, Canada to study carbon cycling - M_130807_MF_MetaG (SPAdes) (version 2) | ecosystem: Environmental > Aquatic > Freshwater > Lake...
AGGTACTTCCATCAGCTATTGCTAGAGCCACAGAAGGCGGTAGACGTATACCACGTGGACGTGAGCACACGCACCACCAAGGAGTACAAGACCTACTGCACCGAGAAGAACATAGAGTTCTGCATGCTAACCAAGGAGAAGGAAGAGATCGAGAGGCTCGTAAGCGTGATGAGTGGTAACATCCAATTCTTTGAGCAGATATACAAGACAGGCAACGAGTACGAGGTGCCATCGGTTGCCATGATACAGGGCGTGATGTGGAAGGGCAAGGCTGACATCGTCACCGACGATTGCATCATAGACCTAAAGACCACTAGCGACATCAACAAGTTCAAGTACTCGGCTAAGGCGTACAACTACGACAGTCAGTGCTACATATACCAACAACTATTCGGCAGGCCGTTGGTGTTCTACGTGATCGACAAGCTAACGTCTCAGTTGGGGATCTATAGACCATCAGAGAGCTTTGTTGCCGGCGGTGAGGCAAAGGTGGCTAGGGCTATCGAGGTGTACAACAGGTACTTCGGCCCGGGTCACATGGACGACATTGTTAACCACTACATAGACGACGTGCTATAACGAATGATAACTAAGTCATTAAGGTACTATATCAGCTACAACGTAGCATAAATCATACCATGCATGTGCTTACCCCTAGAGGTACACGTGTGGTTTTAATAGACTAGGGGGCAAAAACAATTAGTTATTATGGAACAAGAAGAAAAAATCTTCGCAGACGGGTTCTCTTTTAAGAGAAACGAAAACGCACCGGACTTCGTGATCGGTCGTATTACAATGAAAGTTGACGACGCTAAGGCGTTCCTCGACAAGCACCAAAAGAATGGATGGGTTAGCGTGAACGCCAAGTGGGCGAGAAGCGGTAACGCATACATGGAGTTGGACACCTTCGAGCCAAAGGGTGGACCTAAGAAGGAGGAGCCAAAGGTTAAGGCATCTCCTAAGAAGGCAGCACCTATTGAATCAGACGACGAGCTACCGTTCTAGTCAAGCCACCTAAGACTAGGGGAGATACGTCTCCCCTTTTTTTTCCTCTCATTAGATGTCGAGAATGTCGAGTTGTTCCCCCCTTATCTCTCTATATATATTTATATATATTTATTTTTTTTTCTCACTAGAAAGGAAGAATAAAATCGACATTATTGACATAGTATTAAAAATCAATTAGTTAAACGACACAAAATCGACACAGAAATGTCAGAAATCAGCATTACTATATTCAAATCAATCAAAGACACGGACACCCCGTTCTTTATATCGGTACTAAAGGTACTAGCTAGGATACAAGCAGGCACAAGCAAGGACCTGATCAAGCGGATCAGAGAGGAGAAGGACAAGACCGAAAGGAACCTTCTAAAAAAAGAACTACCCGCCATATGTTTCAGTGGCACGTTCAACAAGAGACTAGACGACGCATTGGTCGAGCACTCCGGGTTGATATGCCTAGACTTCGACGGTTACGAGAAGAAGAAGGACATGCTACAGGACAAGGAGAACTTCTCCAAGAACAGGTACGTGTTCTCCGTGTTTATCTCCCCGTCGGGTGACGGGCTGAAGGTGTTGGTTAAGATACCGGCAGACAAGGAGAACCACGTCAAGTACTTCAACTCACTAGAGAAGCACTTCAACTCGCCATACTTCGACAAGACAAGCAAGAACATAAGCCGTGTGTGCTACGAGTCGTACGACCCGTTGGTGTACACTAACGTCAACTCATCTGTATGGGACACCATAGAAGAGACTGCGTACGTGGAGATCACCAAGCACAAGGACAGGCCAACCATCCCCATCACGGACGAGAACAAGGTGGTGGACATACTACTAAAGTGGTGGGAGAAGAAGTATCCCATGGTGGACGGGCAGCGTAACAACAACGCATTCGTATTGGCCGTGGCGTTGAACGACTTTGGGATCAACAAGAGTCTAGCCTCGTACGTGCTGAACAACTACTCGTGCGAAAGTTTTCCTTTGGCTGAGATCAAGACCATAGTAGACTCGGCATATAGGAACACGCATAAGTTCGGCACCAAGTACTACGAGGACGAGGAGCGTGTGAACAACATCAAGGCCAAGCTAAAGAGAGGCACCCCACGTAACGACGTAAGGATCCAACTACAGGCGTCGACGGATATAAGCCTAGACGTGATAGAGTCTGTGCTAGACGACGCAGAGGAGGACAACAACAACCACGTGTTTTGGACCAAGAACGACAAGGGTGTCATCAAGATAGTGCACATACTATTCAAGCAGTTCCTTGAGGATAACGGGTTCTATAAGTTCTGCCCGGAGGGTGGTAAGAACTACGTGTTCGTTAAGGTGACCAACAACCTAATAGACCACACGTCGGACAACGACATAAAAGACTTCGTACTAAACCACCTAATAAACCTAGAGGACAGCACGATATATAACTACTTCGCAGACAACACACGTTTCTTTAAGGAAGAGTTCCTGTCCATGATATCTAGCATAGAGATATACTTCATCGAGGACAGCAAGGACACGTCGTACCTGTACTATAAGAACTGTGCGGTGATGATCACCAAGAAGGGCGTGAAGGCTGTCGACTACCTAGACTTGGGTGGTTATGTTTGGAAGGACCACGTCATAGACAGGAACTTCGTCAACTGTAACGTCACGGATAAGTGCTACTACAAGAGGTTCATCAGCAACATCAACGGCAAAGACGAGGGCAGGATCAAGTCCATGGAGAGCACCATTGGTTTCATGATGCACGGGTACAAGAACCTATCGTTCTGCCCGGCGGTGATCCTTAACGACGAGGTGATAAGCGACAACCCCGAGGGTGGCACGGGTAAGGGATTGTTCATGAACGCACTCAGCTCGATGAAGAAGTTAGTGGTCATAGACGGCAAGGCGTTTACCTTCGAGCGTAGCTTTGCGTATCAACTCGTATCAGCGGACACTCAGATCCTGTGCTTCGACGACGTCAAGAAGTACTTCGACTTCGAGAGATTGTTCTCCGTGGTTACCGAGGGCTTGACGCTAGAGAAGAAGAACAAGGACGCCATCAAGATCCCGTTCAGTAAGTCACCTAAGATTGCCATCACCACCAACTACGCCATCAAGGGCACGGGTAACTCGTTCGCTAGGCGTAAGTGGGAGCTAGAGTTCTTTCAGTACTACAGCAAGGGGTTTACCCCATTGGATGAGTTCGGTAAGTTAATGTTCGGCGATTGGAACGACGAGGATTGGTGTGAGTTTGACAACTACATGATCGGCTGCTTGATCGGGTACCTATCCACAGGTTTGGTTAAGTCTAAGTTTGTGAACCTAAAGATCCGTCAGCTATCGGCAGAGACAAGCCACGAGTTCATAGAGTGGTGCGGGTTGATAGCAGACGCTCAAGACAGAGACGTGTCGTTGGAGAACAACGTGAGGCTATATAAGAACGACCTGTACTCAGACTTCATCAACGAGTACCCGGACTACGGGCCTAAGTCTAAGATGACCATCAGTAGGTCTAAGTTCTACAAGTGGTTGGTGGCGTACTGCATGTACAAGGAGAACACCATGCCGGAAGAGGGCCGTGATCCTAACGGCAGGTGGATGATAATCAGGGAGAACAAATCAGAGGTCCAACTATAAACAAAATTGTTTACAAATTAAAAAAATAAAATGACAAAAGATCAAGCGATACACGTGTCGATGATAAACTCGATGAACGTAATAACAGGCAAGCACACCGTGTCTGATATAGTAGCAGCAGGCGTGGCTATATTCTCACACTACCCGGACGAGACCATAGACTCAGACTCATTAAACGACATCATCCTGTACTTCGAGTCCAAGCAGATGTTCGAGCACTGCGCAGTCCTGTTGAAGTACTACAGAGATAACTTCGACGAGGATGGGATGCCTACCTACAAGACGTGCGACTGCCCGTACCCAACGATCGAGACTTATACTACACCACTAATGTGTTCGACATGCAGCAACAGGATCGAGAAGTAATCGACAGGGTAGTTGGCCTGTCCAACAAAGAGATGATGGATAGCTGCGCCGTTACTAGGGACATATGCTTCAGGACGGTTGACGTAAAGATAGGCCGGGGTAAGAACATAGAGACCATACAGAAACTAAAGTACAAGACGGATAGATCGACACTAGATAAAATAACAAGGAGCTACGAGCACTACGAGCGGCTTTACAAACAAGACTTAGAACGCATGGAAAGATTAACACTACGGGAATACCAATCGGAAATTATAACCAAGGGGGTACAGATAATGTACAAGCACAGGTTCTTATACCTAGCGATGGAAGTCCGGACGGGTAAGACGCTAACAAGCCTAGGCATAGCAGAAAAAATGCACGTGTCAAATGTGTTGTTCGTCACCAAGAAGAAGGCCATCAAGTCTATCACCAACGACTACGAGTTGTTCGGCCCGTCGTACCACATGACGGTGATAAACTACGAGAGCCTACACACAGTACAGGACGAGCGCATGTGGGACATGGTGATACTAGACGAGGCGCATAGCATGGGTGCGTTCCCTAAGCCAAGCCAAAGAGCCGTGTTGGTCAAGGACATCATAAGGAAATACAGCCCGTACGTGATCCTGCTATCCGGCACGCCTACCCCCGAGTCATACTCTCAGATGTACCACCAAGTGTACGCCATCCCTAACAACCCGTTCAAGGAGTTCAAGAACTTCTACAGGTTCTCAGATATATATGTTAAGGTGACGGACAAGAAGATAGGCGGCATGATGATCAAGGACTACTCCAAGGGACACGCCACCATCGTAGATAAGATGGCCCCGTATACCATAAACTACACGCAGGTTGAGGCGGGATTCAAGGTTCAGATCACCGAGCACATCCTAGAGGTAGAGATGAAGCAGTCTACCTACAGCCTGATAGACAAACTAAAGAGAGACCTAGTCATAGAGGGCAAGGAAGAGGTGCTGCTAGCAGACACCGCCGTGAAGTTAATGTCGAAGGTACACCAACTATACTCGGGCACGGTTAAGTTCGAAAGCGGGAACTCCATGGTTATCGACACGTCCAAGGCTGAGTTCATCAAGTCGCAATTTGCGACCGCTAAGATAGGTATATTCTATAAGTTTAAGGAAGAACTTAACGTGCTCAAGCAGGTGTTCGGCGACAACTTAACCACAGAACTTACTACCTTTGAGGACACGGGTAAGAACATAGCCTTACAAATCGTGTCAGGTCGTGAGGGTATAAGCTTACGAAACGCCGACTATATAGTGTACTACAACATAGACTTCAGTGCCACTAGCTATTGGCAGTCTAGGGACAGGATGACCACCAAGGACAGGACCAACAATACCGTTTATTGGGTGTTCTCTAAGGGTGGCATAGAGCGTGACATATATAAGGCGGTAAGTAAGAAAAAAGACTACACAGTTAATCACTTTAAAAAAGATCTAATAAACAAATGAGAAAGTTTTTTATAATAGAAACGCCGCCGTACCCGTTCAGTATAGCTGTAAGTATCGGCCAAACAAAGAGGGACTTCAACACGTCTATGAAGTCGGTGGGTAACTACAACCTCACAGACATCGAGGACTTCTTCACCCGCAACGACTCAGGTCAGACGTGTAACAACGACGGAGACAACTTAGTTATAGTCATGCTGAAGTCGGACGCCAACCAAGGGGTAATAGCGCACGAGATATTCCACGCCATCACGTTTATAATGGCAACCGTTGGCATCAAGCTAAACTCCCTAGTGGAAGACAAGGACGGGTCAACAGAGGAAGCCTATGCGTACATGGTAGAGTACGTGACAAACAAATTTTATGACAAAATAAACGAAGCATAATGTTAGACAACATAATAGAAAAATACGACGGAGAATTATTCTTAAAGGCAGACGGTTTTGACGAGGCCATAATAGGTGTAGACGAAACAACCATGAGGTTAATATACTCGATATCTAAGTGCATAGAGATACTGTGCCGGGACATGGAACAGGAAGACGCCTTGGAATATTTTTATTACAACGTAAGCGGTAGCTATGTTGGGGAGCAGACCCCTATATGGTGCGACGACTTAATGTAATAGTTATGACAGAGCAGCAGATACAGTCAAAGAAGATCAAGGAACTTGAGGCGCAGGGATACTACGTGATCAAGCTAATGAAGACCAACAAGAACGGGATCCCGGACCTGATAGCCATACCAAAGAACTCGGACGTTCTGTTCGTCGAGGTGAAGAAGCACGACGGCAGGCTTAGTAAGCTACAGGAGTACAGGATACAGGAACTTGAGGCGCACGGAATCAGAACAGATATACATAAACCAATCAAATAAATCAAATGAAAAAGGAATTAAAAAAAGAATCGGAGTCACTAAAAGAAATCATCCAAGAGGTGGTAGGGATTAATATAATGAAGACGTCAAGGATGCGCACCTACGTGGACGCAAGGATGATATACTCAAAGATACTTAGGGACCGTGGGTATACACTAGGTTCTATAGGCAGGACGATTATGAAGGACCACACCATGATCATCCACTACCTATCAAACGTGGACACGTTCATCAACACGGACAAGGAGATGATAGAGATGTACGCCATGTGCTGTGCTAAGTTCTACGAGATATATTCCTCAGACGAGGAGTACAATGTGTTCGCACTACAAAAGAAGGTAGCGGCATTGACAAGTAGATTAAAAGAACTAACTTTGCAGCAGAACTCTCCGCCCGTTATAGAGCCTCCCTATGGTAGACTAAATAAGATTGTCGAGATGATAAACGAAAGGACTCCCAAGGGAAAGGAAGACGTGGTAGAGAGAAAAATAAATGCAATGTTTAACAATGGCAAAATTTGAGACAGAACAAGACTTGATTAGGGAACAGAAGGCTATCACCGCATTCGTAAAGATATTCGGTGGATCGTTTCAGAAACTTAGCGGCAGCGATATTGACTACAAGGTGTTCGACAAGGACGGTACCCTGATAGCATACGCTGAGGTTAAGGGGCGCATAAGGACTATGCATGACGCATACCCGTTACCCATATCGGCATACAAACTAGTTAAGCTAGCGGACAAGAGACTATCTCCTGTTGTGATATGGTGCTGTGAGGATGGTATAATCTACGGCAAGGTAAATAAAATATTTGGCAAGATCATGTGGGGCGGTAGAGCCCCACGTGAAAACAGTTACGAAGACCAAGAACTAATGGTCTACTTCGATAAGCAGAACGGGTTTAAGTACCTTAGGTTTTAACCCATTACTGACCCATCCCCATCTCCTTCTCCATTCTTTTCATCTCATCCTTCATTTCTTTATTTAATTTACCCTCTTCTGATATCATTTCATCCATATCCCCGTACATGGTTTTATAAGTTTGAGGATCTGTCTTCTTTAACATAGCTTTAAATTCTTTGTCAGACGTATCTAATTTAGCAGAACTAGTCTTCATGTTCTTATACATCGAAGAGTTCACCACGTTTCTTACGTCCTTATATATAGGTATAAGTCCGGCGTTGCCTAGTATCTCTAGTGGTATCCTGTACATCTTCTCGTTCTGCTGTCTATCAATGGCAGCCTGCTCCTTCTTCTCGGGCCCGTATACGTTCTTCCAAACCAACTTCCCTGTCTTTAGCATCGGGCTCAGTGGGCCTGACATGTTGATCAAAAAGTTATCAAAGCCACTGTCCTTGGTTAGGTCTGTAGGTATGGCCGACCTTTCTATGTTGTCCTTGAATGGATCGTAGTCGCCGTTCCTCAAGAAGTCTAGGTAGTTCTCGTTCACCTTCTCAACACCCCAATTTATAATCGTCTTAGCAAAAGAACCAAAGGTCCGGCCCAATATTAACGAAGACATAGCAGACGCACCACCCTGACCAAGCTTCTGTAGGAATGTCTTTTCGTCCTCGTCATCATCATCGCCACCGCCAAAGGCCTTAGCTATTAAGTTAGCCGTCATCTTACTAAGCATGGAGTACATTATTATTCTAGTGACAACGCCGCCAAGCATAACCGCTCCCTCTCTCTTAGATATCATACCCTTGCCTCTCGCTGCCATCAACGCAGTCCTAGCCGTGATGTAATCGTACATCATAAACTTCTGCATGTATCCGTTGACAACATTAATCCCCTTAATTAATGCGCTTTGGCTTGGTAAAGACTTTCCCTTGGATATGTCCATGAACGCATTCTCTGTGGCCCCGGTGAACACACTCATTTGATCGGCCTTGCTTGTAGCCTCAGCTAAATGGTCTGCGTGTTCGCTCATGTACTGCTCGTCGTTGCTTGCTATCTTCTCAAAGTCAGGATCCTCTCCTGCTATCTTATTGAACTCAGACGCAAACGTACCAAACCATATAGGTCTCATAATAATTTTATCGGGGGTAGATATTAACGTGTCTGCTATAAACTCTACGCTGTTCTTGTACTTCTTTAACGTGTTGTTGTAGATCTGCTGCACCTTGTTGTTCACGTCGCCCATAGCCTTGCCACCTATCTTACCGTGTGTCTTGCTAAGCGTCGACTTATCTACAGCACTACTGCTAAGCGCATCCGTTGGGAATACCCTAGACGTCTGCATGCTCTTCAGGTTGTTCATTATAGACGCACCATTGGTTCCCATAATCACAGACGAGAACTTACTAGCCGCCTTCATGATGCTTGGGTTGTTTGCTATTATTGGTACAGCAAACCCTATGTTAGAAGCTAGCTCCGATACAAACCTACCCGTCCCTGCAAGCACGGTCCTATATGCCTGCGTGGTTACAAACTTAAATGCGTCATCTAACCCGGTAGACTCTTGGTATGACGTTGATAGTATGTGCATGACGGTGTTGTCGTAAATAGTTTTAAGTGCGTTGGATATGTCCCTGTTCTTGACGGTCATGTTCCCGCTATCCTCTAACTTTGTTCTTGTGTCAGACAGTGTTCTCCTTCCCGTCCTTACAGGTTCTGTTAGGTGGTAGTCTGTGAGTATCATCTTAGCACTCCTGTGAGTAGAAGCAAACGGATCAAAGTTGATAGCCTTTGCGTTCTTCTCTCTCTCCTCTAACGACTTAGCCTTTGTTGACGGTAGTAAGTTCATTGCGTTATCGGCCGCCGTTGCTAGGTCTGTTGTATTTGGAGGTAATGACGTGGCCAATACCATCACGTGTGAGTAGTTAGCCAACGGATTAATTTTCTTGCCGTTTATAATAGACGCCGTGTACATCGCCTTGTCTATCATAGACTCGTTGACATCCTGAATTGTTTTTATCGCAGCCTTTTCTGCCGGGTTAAACGAGTTGTATATTTTCTGTAGGTCTATCTGCCCCTCTCCGTCTTTATACATCTCAAGTATTTGATTTAGCATCTTTACATCCCTCTCACCGTACTGAGACTCGCCGCTGTTTATATGCTTGACAGTAGCCTTGATGTACGCAGACGCAGGGTTCACCTGCTTGCTACCCTTGTTGGACTCGTACTCTAACTGTCTTAGGTATACCCCCATCTTATATAGAGAGTTCGTTACCTCATTTGGTTTATTACCATGAGAGCTAGAGACTTTAGTCATTGCTCGGTCTAACATGTTATCAACAATCTTTAGGTCCGTGTGTAGCGCAGACAATGCCTGAGCTCCTGCCTTGAAGATTGAGTCGAACACGTCCTTGGTTTTGAAGTCACCGAACACCTGATCGACGTAGTACAGTGGGTTCCTTTGGATCATGGTTAGCTCAGATGTAGTTGATTTTCTAAAGATAACCTTCTTAGCCATGGCATATAACTTAGACGCAGGCAATAACACCGACCTCTTGATGGCCCTCTCTACCACGGTTGACCTGTCGAATGCGTTCATCTTCTCCACCATCACCTGTGCGTAGTGGGATATGTATCCGTTGTTGATGTTGTCCATCACCTTCAGTAGGTTCCTTAGCTCTTGATTTGTCAAGCCCTTCAGTGCGTTACTTGAAGCAAGTTCCTTTAACCTCTTGGCTAGCTTCCTCTCGTCCCTTGACGGTAGGTCGTTTGAGTTCACGTCCACGGATATCACTAGGTTTATTAGGTCGTTGTTTTCTTTTTTGTACCGATCCAATAGGTCATTAACCTCGTCTTCTGTCATGCCATACTCAGCGGCTAGGTCGCTGATCGCCTCGCTCATATCTGCTCCTTCTCTAACCAATGCGTCTACTTTTATTTTTGCTGCATCGGGAGAAAGTTGTTTATCTACCGGGTATATTTCTGACTTATACTTACGCATTATCTCTGCCTCCTTCTCGGTGATGACGTCGTCCTTCACCATCTTATCTATGGTGTCTGCGTACAGCACGTTGTTGTCCTTGTCCAACACCTTGTCAACCAAGTTGAACTTCTCTGATAGTATCTCTACCTGCTCCTGCTCGTTGTTGATGGCGTCTAGTATGGCATCTGTCCTGCTTATTACATCATTTTTTTCGTCTAGTGTTAGCACCGCCGTTCTTTCTCCTAGCATCTCAACCAAAGATAGGTACTCGTCTAGCACCTCCATTGGTACCAACTTAGGGTTGATGCTAAACAACCTGTTCAGTTTAGGTACCAACTCTTTGGCTATACCTAGCTTGGTTCCTATGTTGTTCCTAACGGTCTTCAGTTTACTTGCGGCTACACTGATCTTGTTGTTGTACTCAGCGTCTGCGAACACGTTGGCCATGTAGTCAACAAAATTGTTTACAGAGTTCTCGTTGAACATGTTAACCTTAGAGAACTTGCTTATCACGTTAGCCACCTGATTAACCGTTATCTTACCCGAGTCCTTTAACTCCTTCACGTACTTGGCCAACTCTAGGCTAGCCTGCGTCCATGCAGCCTTCGCATCCTTCGCCCCCCTTGCTAGGTCCTTAAACTGTTTCTTCAATAGATCTTTCTCCGTCATCGTGATGGCGTTGGCGTTCTTTAGCTCAGGGAATAGTTTGGTCACCGACGGCGCAGACTTTTCTTTCATGCCGTACATCCCCCTAACGTCACGCACCAACATCTCACGCTGTACATCTGTGGCGTTGACGTATATCTTGGTGGCCTGTATGGTTGCGATCATGTTATCTATCGACATCCCTTTAGCTAGACCCTTCTGTACCACTGACACAATCTTATCGTACCCGGGAAGAGTCTCCTCGCTTAGCTCTGTCCTTGTAGCGGCCTTGTCCACCTTGCCCATGGCAGTAGTGATGTCCTCGTCCGTCAGCCCTTTTCTTTTTAAGAACTCCTTGATGCCCTCCTCTGAGAAACCTTGCGCCCTAGCTTGGTTTACTATGTCATATATTTTCTTTTTAATACGTGACGCTGTTTGGGTTATCTCTTCAGGTCTAATGTTCGGAGCCTCGATAGGTGCTGTTGGTGTTACTTGTTCGGCTACTTGTTCGGTACTTGACGCCTCAGCATTCTGTGCTGATTCAATAAGCCCTATTGCGTATTTAAAGTAATCAATTGGTGCGTCAAAGTTATCTTCAGGGAAATCTTTTGCGGCTTGTATAAATTCGTCTAACCTATATTGAAAGTATCCTAATGGATCTCTGTCAAGTAATGCTAGCAAACCTTTTAAGTTTTGTATTTCTTCGTTGCTATAATATTTTTTGCTTTTTAAAGAAAGAGCACTTAGTGTTTTATCAATAAGTCCTTGTGCCTCATATTTTTCTTTGTTTGATTCTTCTCTCTTTAACTCTTTGTCTATCATTTCCTTCTCTGCGTCAAAGTATTTCAATACTTCGCCGGTGTAAGTCATCTGTGCCTTGGATTTAGCTTCAATTGTTACCGCATTCTCATCAAACACTACGTAGTTAAAACCCCTAGCTGTATCGCTTGTAGCACCTCTTGATATACTCTCGGCAGGGTATTTTACACCATCAATACCATTTTCGAGAAGAAATAATGAGGCTTCTTTGTCCCCGCCTAAAGCGTAGCTAATATTTTTATATAAATTCTGTCCACTTTCAAGTTTCCAATAACGACCTAATAACAACCCTTTTTTTGAATATAAATCAAATCTATAATTTGCTTCTTCGTTTTGAATTGTATATCCTTTCTCTTTTAAACTTTCTTTTATTCTATTAAATCCTTGCTCATTCATAGGCTTATCCCACTCCAACCAAGTGTATTGGTTAGGAGATTTCCCTTTATGAAGCGATACTTGGTAAAGGTTTTTATTAGATTCAACTCTTATCTTATCCTTATTTTTCTCTAAATAAGATATTGCCTTTTCATATTTGTCTATCGTTCTACCTTTACCCGACAATAACTCATCAAAAAATGATAATCTAGCTCCCTTGTTTAGTTCTTTTATCATTTCTCTAGCAAACTGTATCGTCTTGTCAATATCACCATTATTTTCTATTAGATTATTTTTCACAACATACAACACATTGCTAGAATTTAATATATATTCTTTATCTCCTACAAATATTTTTAGACTTTTACCGCCTAGTGTTTTTGCGTAATTTTCTGCAATACTTATCATATCTGTGAAATACAATCCCCAACCAAACATCTGCTGACCTTCACCTTTACCCATAAATTCAGTAGAGAACCTATCGAAGTTATGAGGAGATCCATGGTACACCTCAACCTGAGACTTAGATATGGGGAACATCTCCTCCATCTGCTTAACCTCAGACTCTATCTGTGACTTGGATGTAGTAGTCCCGTCTGCATTTCCCAACTCTCTAACAACTCCCGTCTCTGCCGCTATTATCTTAGCCTGCATGGTTTTGGTTTTTGACTCTTTTCCTTTTATAACTTTCTCATACTTGTCTTTTAATTCTTGTGGCATTATTTCCCAAGCATCAATTTTTTTATCAGGCACTCCTACAACTTCTCCTAGTATAGCATTTTCGTAAGTGCTATGAGGAGCTTTACCTCCTACCGCCGTTGGTTTCCCAACAAGCATTATATCGTTTTGACCAAAATTATTTTCTCTATAAAATCCATCACGTAATTCGTTTAAATCAGTGAATATGTCAAATGAGTCTAATAAATTTCTTATGGATCCTTCTTTAGAAGTTTTTTGTTTTTTTATTGAATCTATTGCTAATAAAAATTCTTTTCTTTTTGCAGTGTTAGATAGCTCTTCAAAAGAATTTACATTCTTCAATGCGTTTTTTATTTTTCTAAATTCTATCGTATCTTTTGTTGGAACAAAATTATTTATTGCTTTTTTAAATTCATTAAAGCTTGATTTTTTTTCTACTCTTTTACCTATAAGCATTAACACACTTTTATTAAATAGCTTAGCCTTCTCGGGAGAGCCACTTATAAAAAATATGTAGTCTGATTTTTCTATTTGAGTATCTAATGTTTTTACAGCAAGACCACTTGCCCACAAAATTCCCTTTGATTTATTTACGGGATCCAATGCAAAGCTTGGTCCTGCATCTAAATAGTGTTGCCCATTTATAACTTCATCAGTATAGTATCCTCGCCCTAATTGATCTGCCATCCAAAACCAAACCTTTTGTTTCTTTTTTATTATATCAGATATAAGTTGATTGATGTCAATTTTATCGGCGTTAGTTACAAACGAAAGGTTATAAGGAGTATCTTTAAAATTAATTTCTGCCCCTATTTGATTTTTATTTATTGTTACAGGAGATCCTATTGGAGTAGATAATTTTTGATTAAATACTTCTATATTTATCTCTTCTCCCCGGCTAATAGCGGAAGACATGGAGTTGATAAAGTCTACGACCTCGTTTATGTCTGTCATCTCCTTCACGTTCTTGAACGGGATGATGGCCCCGTTAGTCAACTTAGAAACCACATCATTGATAAGCTTAGCAATCTTGCTCACAGTGTTCCTGTCCAACTGCTTCTCCTCTGCCGCTAGTGCGGCAGCTAACTCGACCAAGAACTCCTCGTGTGAGTCCGACTCTTTATACTGATTAGCGAACTCGTTTAACTTTTCGTTAGCCGTCTCGCTCAACATCTTAGACACCCTGTCCCTGAACGACTTAAACAACTTAGTATTCTCACCAAACGATCGTACCATCACGGCATGAGCCACCTCATGTGCAACCGTTCTCATACTTGCCCGGCTTAGGTTTATATCTATACGTCCCGTGTAGTTACCGTCAGCTCCCTTGGCGTACATGATATTGCCCGCCGTATTCTTTGTAGCATTAGGATCGTTCTGTGTGATGGTTGCGTTGTAGCTAGCGTCATCCTCATGGAAGTGTATATCCATATTAGGGAATATAGACTTCAATGTCTTGATGGCCTTCTGTGCAGACTCAATTATCTTAGACTTCTGAGCGTTGTTTAACTTAGACTTCAACTTTTCAATGGCAGACTTATTGGTTACAGCCACGCCCATATCTTCAGTAGGTTCACCTTCCGGCATCTCTTCCTCGGGGAACATAGCCTCAAGCATATCAGCCTCGCTCTTTACGTTTTCTTTTGTTGCCTCTGTCACATATGCATTTGTTGTTGTTTCGCCATTTCTTAAAAGACTAGCAACTCTTGAATACCCATCTAATAAAACTCCGTCAACAACTACAATTTCTAATGAAAGATCAGATGGACTCACCTCATCTTCTTCGTATCTAGGTGATTCATTAGCATCATAAAAATCTTTAAAATCAGGATCTGTTTCCAATAAAGATTCTATATTGAAATCATCTACATTTTTAAATGTTCTACCAACTATATCCTTCTTAAATCCATTGGGTATATTTTCTTTTTCAGGAGTATTATCTTTAATATGTTTCCACACTACAGATCCCTTCACCCCCTTCTGCTTATTGTCACTTTCTTTTGTTGCCTTGCCACCCTCCTGCTCTTCATAGTGCTCAATAGTCTTAATAGCCATCTGATTCATTAAGGCCTGAGCCTCTTCGTACTCATCCTTAGTAAACTCTTTGGTGTTCTCTTTCTCGTATGTTTTATATAAATCAAACTTACCTATCCTATCTTCGATGGTGTTTCTATCTCCGCCATCATAAACAAAAAATACTAGGTCAGGTCTACCGTCATTATATTTTTTATACGTCTCATAATCCCAATCCTTTACAGCATAGCCATTGGCTACCATTGGTTTTAGTTCGTCATTAAAAGGTATTCTTGACACAGCCTTAAACCCAAAACTTGTATAGTAATCAGGAAGTATTGTATCAAAACACTCTGCCGTGGTAGCTCCCTCCTTAATACCTAACACTATTAATTGAGCTAAATTATTTGGTCTTTCACCCATAGAAAATGCTCCGCCAAGAAACCCTTCTTTGGTAAGAGTTATACCTGTGCTGCCATCCTCAGTAACAAACATTCTCATGCCATTAAAATCCTCCGGAGAGTGAACCGTTACTGATGCTGCAAATATATTATCTTTTAAAGACTCAACCATTAACTTGCGATATGCATCTCCGTTAGTGATCTCGTATATTTTTTGAGCACCTTTAAAGTTGGGGAATGCTTTTTTTATTCCACTTAATATTTTATTGTCTAGCGAGTATTCTGCAACTACGTTTACATCAACTTCTCGAAGTCTTTCAGTTCTTCGTACGTCTCTTTTATTGACTCCCCTCGTTCTGCGGCTTCTGTTAGTGTTGGTCTCCAATGCTTTGGATACGTCATTATCTCGTGTATCTGCTCTATTGTTAATGGCTTCTTCGTTTTCAAGTCTTCTTGTTGTTTCATATTGTTTAAAGTTTAATTTGTTTGGTAATAGTCCTATCTTAGGTTCGGCAAACTTAAACAACTTATCTGCTTGTTCAAATAGTTTTTTTGCCTCTTCTGTTTTGCCTTCCTTAGCAAGGGCCCTTGCTTGTTTTCTTAATTGATTTGATTGCTCATTTGCTCCGCTAAAATTAACCCAAGAGTTTTGTCCTCTCGTCTGAAAGATAACAGCAGGTGCCGCTTCGTCACTGTATAAATGGAGATGCTGTAGCGTAGCGTTCTCCTCACCTATCGCACCAAATTGATTACCTAATATGCCATGGCCAAAATAATCATGCACAACCCTGAACAGTTCTGAGTTGGTCATCTCGTAACCATCTTTTAGCTTTACGCCACTTGGTTGTAAGCCGATGTTATCAGAAGGAGCAGTTGTGCCCGCACCAAAAGCCACCTCGTTGGGTAGGAATTTAATTGTGTTGTTGTCTCTTATATCAGCAAGCATCTCTTTAGAGTTAGCGTATGGCTCACCTGCCCCTTCATGTCTTTCAACATTTAACCCTTTACTTACCAAGAACTCGTATTGCTGCTTAGTCTCTTTTATTAATGCGTCGTATGCCCTCTTTACCTTAGGGGAGTTTGGGGAGTGAACTATATTTTCGTAGGCGTTGGCTATTGTTTTTGATACGCTTGACAAAAGGTTACGCACAGGTCCATGCGATTCTTCCATTTGTTTATTTTTTGGAAAGAATGTTTCTCTGTACTCTCTTGCTGCGTCTGCTGCTGCTTGGACCCCTTCGTTAAAACCTGCCACTTGTTCAGCAGCAATTTCATTACCGGTCGTAGGTTCAGTTTGTTTCTTTTGTGATTCTAATAAAGGAGTGATCGACTTGTCGTACCTGTCGTAAATTTCTTTCTTTGCCACCTCATCATTTGGGTCAGGCATGGCCGCATACTCCTCCTGCTCTTTTGCCCTTAGGTCTTCTATTTGTTGATCTACTGTCTTTGCTTCTTGTGCAGGTTGAGACTCTTCTAATGTTTTTAATTCTGCATCATACTTAGAGTTCACCCTCTCGGCTATAGTCTCTTTACTTCCAACGGTGTAAGCCTCATTAAGTTGCTCCTCGTCGTATGCTCCCAACTCCTCTTGTCTCCTGCTTTCAATGTCAGCCTTCTTAGTCTCCATCTCCTCGGCAGTCAAAGGTTTCATTGCCTCTGTAGCCTCCATAGCAGCAGGCGGCTCAACCAACCCATTGGCTGTAACCTCCTCGGGTGTCAACGCCTCGTTGCCTAGGATCTTTGCGATCACCGCATTGTTCTCAGATATTCTTGCCTTATACTTGTCCTTTAATACTTCAGATATGTTCTTGTCCAAGAACACTTGAACCTTGTCGTTGTCCAACATAAGGCTGCTCACGTTATACTTTTGCTGCTCGGTCAAACCCGGGACGCTATTGATCGTGTTGGCTACCTTCTCTACAGTGTTTATTGTAGTGGCGGCAACGCTTGGTTCTATCTGCTTGTTCATCACCAACTGTGTGGTGGTCTCCTTAAACTTGTTGAAGTCTTGAGACGCACTATAGATGGCATCATTCTGTAACCTATTCTTCCCCTTATAAGACCCTAGCGAACCCATCACCCCTGTACTTAATATGATTGGTAACGCTTGGTCTTTTATACTCTGCAAGTCTATACTTTGCGTCTCTATATTTGCCCCTGTAGCGTTGTTTGTAATTGCCGTAATAGCGTTCTGCAACAAAGGTTCTAAGAAAATCTCCTCCGTTAACTCTTCGGGTATCTCTTTCCCTGCATGTTTAAGCGTTGCCTTAGCAAACTCAGACACTATTGTAATTGGTGATATTTCTCCTGTGGCTATCTTAGCCATATTCTTTGTGACTATCTTCTTCATAGTCTCCTCTTCTGCTGCACCTAGCAATCTTTTTTCAAAGCCACCAAACCCCATATTTAGTAGGCTAATACCTGTGGCCACAGCCATAGCGTAGGCGTTCTTCTGCTGCTCTGTCATGTTTGGGTTGTCCTTCACCTGATCGTAGAAAGAGTCGTGTGTCTGCGCTATAGTCATGAGCGTACCCGCAACATACTTTTTCGCTAACGCCTCTGTCGTCAATTTACCTGCTCCATAAGCAAGTCCTTTCTCTGCTGCTAATATTTCTCCTCCCGCTATAAGTGGTAACATGTCGGCCACCACCTGTGACGTGCCCCATAATGTTCCCGCACCATTAAACTCGGTGGACACCTTTGTCTTTTTATCTGTTGGTAAACTATTCCACTTAGAGACCAACCCCTCTGCATCAGGCAATTCATTATAGTTATTGTCTACCAACGCATAAGCCTTGCCGTCCTTCACAAGCAACTTGCCGCCATCATAATCCGTAACGTCAACAAACGAAGACATCGCATCCTTACCCTTCTGTGAGAACTGTAGCTTTGCTTTGTTTTTCAAGTTTTGACCAATCACATCTAATGGCTTATCTATGTATTCATATACAAGTCCTTCATTAGCTCCTATTGTTTCTGCCAAGCGTTTAGGCAACGTCAAAAAACCTCCTAGTGTTTGGTCAACAGTTGAACCCCCTACGGCAATTATTTTTTCAAGAGTATTCTTATCCTCTTCTGTTTGGTTTTTTAATGCTTTTAGTGGTATATTTTTAAGGAGTTCATCGTTCGCTTCTTTTCTTAATTGAGGCAATCTATTATAAGCGGCAAACATCTGAACTACACTAGGGTCGTTTTTGATAGCGTCACGCATTGCCGTCAACTCAATCTTTTTATCCGGATCCTGTTCGTTGTCTATGTCTTCATTTAGTTCATTGAACTTCTTAATCTTGTCAGCGTTCACCTTTTGAAGATAGTCGAACTTATCTGAAAGCAATTGAGCAACCTTGCCTGACGTCTCTATAAAGTTATTCAAATCACTATACTTTCCTTCCTCTATATCAGTCTTTGGTCTTATTGCTTCGGCCAACTCCTTATATGTCATCTTCTCTACAGGCTTGCCTATAGTTTTTTCTATGTCTTGAGCCTGCTGAAAGTTTGACTTAATTCTTTGTAGGTTATTAATGTCATTGTCTAAACCATTTACCTCTGTTGTTATTACGTTTAATTTCTTTTTGTCTTCGCTTTCTTTTTTAATACCAAAAAAATCCAAGCCCTTCATTACGTCCTTTACAATATTGAAGTCTTGAGGTATTTCTGTTTGGTTTTTAGATAGACTCAATGTCCTAGGGTAATCTTCTTTTCTCCATTCTTGATACATAGACTCGACTTCCTCGGGGCTATATAAACTAAGGTTTTCTTTCTGTACTTCTTTGGCATACTTAGCGAACCTAGCCCTAGCATCTGTCTCGTAGTATTTATCAACGGTATTCTTTTTCTCTATCTCCTTTAGTTTTATCTCCTTGTCGATAGGGGTCTCGTCCTCCACGGTATACTCTGTACCCGGGACACGTGTCTGAGCAAGAATATTTTGAAAAAATGTCCCTGATGCAGGGGCCGGTGTTATAACTTTTTTTATTGGTTGTGTTGGAGCTAACGGTCCTTGTCCATTGTTAAAAGTTGGAGCCTGTTGATCAGTAGACGGTGAGGCCGAAGAAGTACCTGCCGAAGCAGATTCCATAGCGACATCTCTTCGAGTTGGAAGAATGCCACCACTTCTTGTCTGAGGTCCTGCCGCTTCTTTTTTTTTTAATTCAGTCGCTGCTGTAGTCGTTGTTGTAGGCGACGCTGATTGGAACTCCTGATTAAAAGAATTTCTATCTTTAGTGTAAATCTTATCTCTTGTCATTCCATCGTAAACCTTTGATCGATAATTTTCATCCTGCCATTTAGCCTGAAACTCTTCAAATGACTTTGTGTAATACCCACCTTCGGTTAAAATTTTATAAAGATTGTTTAAATCTGCCATATATTTTTAATTTATTAATCAAATTCTCCTCCCATACCAACTCCCTTGACTATAGATTCATTAGTAGTGTTACCAAGTACAAACGACTCAACTGCTTTAGCGGTAGCAGCTGCTTTATTTCCTGATTCGTTTACATCTATAGTTGTTTTCTTTCCATTAGGAGCAGTTATTAAAATTCTATTTACACCAATACCCGTCTCTTCAAAAGTAAATCCATAGTTCCCATAAGCGGAAGCTAAAGTCCCAACGGCCTCCTCCTCTGATTGGCCAATTGCTGTTGCAGCATTTTTAATTTTACTTTTTACACCGGTACTATATTGATCCATAACACTTTTCTTGTATGTTGTAGTAGCAGTAGCTGACGCAGTAGGATTAAACACATCGCTACTTGCCCCAACCGCACCCTTCAATACTACGTTTACATCTATGTCGTCACCCAATAGCATTGGCGCAACACCTTGAATGAAGTCATTCTTTGTAACTAAACTATTGCCCGACTTAAAGTCGAACGGCTTGCTGCTTCCGTCTTTGTATGTTATAGTAACACCTGTAGGAGTTCTTGACAATTGAGATGTGGTAGAGTAGCCATTGAAATGTTTCACAGCTGCGTCTACCTCTGCATCTGTTCCGCTATATAGCTTGGCAATAAAGTTACCCTCGTTCATTAACTTGGTTTTTCCTTGTGCACTCTTAACCTCCCACTCATCCGGGTAATGCGGAGCAAACTCAGCCTTGTACTTCACATCCTTGATCGTCATTTTCTGATCATACCTAAGCCTAGCCTGTCCCCTCAACCACTCTAACACATCCTTATCCTGCTCAGGAGTAAACTGTGGCGTAACCATGCCCGACTTAGGGTCGGTGGTTACGTATATCTTACTCTTGTCTTTCTTGGCTTCTTCGGGGTCCTGTGTGAAGTCGTATATCTTTCCGTCGGCGCTCTTAATATTTTCTGTCATTATAGACGACATGTTATACTTGTTAGCCATAAACGCCCTTAGTGCGTCGGTCTCTGCATCTATAAACTTAAATGCAATGTCTGAATATTTTTGATCCGGTTTGTTTAGATACTCAGACACCGTCTTACCTCCTAACTTACCCATTTGTTCTACTATTGATAATTTCTCACCTAAGCCTCCCACGTAGGCATTTAACGCTCCGTCCACGTCAAACCTATCAAACTTAGCCTTGATCCTTCCCTGCATCTGATTGATCGTCATGAATGAATCTTGATTTTTATCCATAACATACATATCAGTTCCGTTTACTATTTGCTTGGTCACCATACCTACAGACACGGCACCCGTAGCCGGGTTTATATAAAGCCTAGAGTTAGTAAAGTCGGCAAACCCCTCAACAGACGCAGTAGCCCACGTCTCTAACGCCTGAGACTTGTTATCCTTTAACCTAGTCATCTTGTCAGCGTACTCGTCTTGGTAGTCCTTAACCAACTTACTAGCCTGATCGGTTCCGTCCATAAGGTTCTGCCTGTTCTTAACAAAGTCTCTTACCTTTAGATTACCCGACTTGAGTAGGTCGTCCTGCATCTTTAAATATTTAGACCCATTGTCTGCGTAGTCTAGCCACCATTGGTTGATGCCTTCGTGTTCACCCTGTGGCCCGTTAGCTAACGCATCAAAATTTTCTTTGGTGACCTTGTCTAATGCAGCCTTCTCATCCTCCCTACGTTTGTTCTCCTCGGACAACATGGTGGTAACATCCTTACCGACCCCTGCCCAATCAATGTAGCTATCTGCGCTCCTCTCTGCGTATTTATAAAATGTTGACATTTGAACTTTTTATTTTTTAACTGACTTCTTTTTTATTGGCTTTGCTTTTAGCTGCGCCTCCACAACCTTGAACACTGTATCTTTATCCTTGGCCTTAATCGCCTTCTTGATGGCGCCTACGTTCTCCTTACTAACCACAATCATCTCACCCTTCGATACCCTCTTTCCTGTGTCGTTGCCTGTGACAGCCTCTATTAATGCTATGTCGTCCTTTCCTTCTCCGCCTACAACCATGACACCGCCTTCATTAAATCCCGACGTCATACTAAACGGGTTATTAGGATTGGGTGCAGGGTATATTGCAGGTTGAGGACTAGATGCTAGCATATTAAAATCAAGGTTGGGAGCATATTCAGGATATATCGAAGGCTTAGTTTTAAATGCAGCAAGTTCTGCGGCATGTTCTCTAGCACTCTTTTGTTTTTTACTTTCTTTCAAATACAATGGAACCTGCTGTAAGGCATCTTGTGCCACGCTACTTACTCCTGCTATCCCTGATTCTATTGACTTAGCGTACTGCTCTTGACTAGCGGCCGCAGCCTGCTGAGCTCCCGCTACCTCTTCTAAGTCTAGCTGAACATTTACGTCACGGAGTCTGCTTTCCTCACCCGCAGTTAGTTTCTCTAGGTCGGTTAACTCCTTACCCATAGATGTTCTGATAGCACCCTGTTGTTCGTTCTGTGCCATCTGAACCCTTCCTGCCACAGCAGCTGCACCACGTTCGCTTTCTACGCCCGCCTCTATGGCCTGTGCCCCGGAAGCTAGTAACGCCTCACGCTCTAACTCGTATGGTTCCTTCTTTACCGATAAGCTCTCGTAGAAGTTTACGTCTAGTTTTTTTCTAGCCTCACTCATAGCCTCTTCTGCCTTCATTTCCGCCGCTCTTTGATCCTTCTTAGCCTTTGCCGCCTGTCCAAATGAAGCCGCCGATGTGGCTGCTCCAACTATTAATCCCGTTACCGATAGTGCTGTTGCTACTCCCATGTTATAAAAGTTTTATCATCTCACTCGTGTACGAGTCGCCCTTCTTGTATCCTAACTCTTCGTACGTGTTGATGAGACCTTGATGTTTAATTAATGCGTATCCGTATTTAAAATGTGATCCCTTGCAGATCTCAGTTAGCTTGCTGATCAATAGCGTGATGGCCTCCTTTCTTTTCTCTCTGTCCGTATACTCCTTGTTTGATATGATCCAATCGATCCAAGCAGCCTTAGAGTTTGTGGCGTACATGAAGCCCGCACATATTGGTGTCTCTCCATCGTAGATCATTATACCACCACACCCATCTTCGGGTAAGAAGTCCCTCGCAGGAGCCACCCATCCCCATTGTTTCCACCATCCTACGAGTATATTGTCGTAGTCATCGTGCTCTATTTGTTTAATGATAAGCTCCATTTACCTACAAAGATATAAAAATTAAGGATAACTCTTCATTACTTCTGATTTTAATGTAAATAATTCTACCTTAGAAGTAGAAGTGTTCTCTAATTCAAACACACAGTAGTGGCCTAACACCCCGTGCGACTCGGCTACAGAGTTCTTAATGAACAAAAAGTATGCGTCGTCTACAGGTATTGGCGTTCCCGAAGAGTTGTCTATAACCAATTGGTTTAATCCCAACGGTAGGTCTACGTTTATTGCCGTCACTACACCCGCTAGCACAGGAGTTGTGTATGGCGGTAACAAGAAGTATAGCGGATCGCCGATACTTATAATGCTACCTATTGAAATCAATGGTGATGTAGAAAAATCTATGAGAGTAGATGTAGATATAATAGTTACGTTAAAACTCCTACCTATACCATTAAGACTCCTTAGCGGATACTCATACGCCCCGGCAGGAACGGTGCCTGAGTTTCTAACGAACGCAAACCATGACGCCTCCTTCTTCTCAAACCAAGCCGCCTCTATAAACCCTGTGTACTGTAAGTCTGTGGTAAGCAAAGCAGACCAAGTAGCGTCGCCCTCTAATGTAATCGTCTTGAACAACTTGTTCTCTAACGGAACTTCGTTTAAGACAGACTTTAACTTAGACGTGTACTGAACGCCATAGAAATTATTTCTTAAAGCGTTAACATTATGTCTGAAAATGTTACCTCCTTTAAATGTGTAGAAGAAGCTATTCATCCCTATCATCCAATCCGGATCGTAAGAATAAAAGGAAACCCATCCCTCTACCATGTTGCTGTATGTAAGTGTGTAATTCATTATTAAGGGCAGTTTTGGAATATGTCAACAATAACACCGTTAAGAACTTGGATGGTGTCGTTAGGAGCCGTTACATGTGTAGATGTTTTATAGTACCCATCAGGCAACGGGAACTCTCCGTTAGAGTCAATGAACACGTAGTCATACAATCCCAATGTAAAACCATCGCCGCTTACGGCTGCGTTATAAAACAGAGACGACTCCTCCATAGTACATAGGGTTACTAACTCACCCGCCTCTGTAGAGCTACAGTCAGGAAGTTTTGTTGGGCACCCAACCTGAACAGCAAACGAGTCGTCAGCACAAGGCCCGATGATAGTTACCTGTACGTCAGTAGGCGTAGCTGCTGTCTTAGGGATAACCATCACACACATTGCGGGATCGCTTGGTGTTGTTAAGAACATCTGAGATAGCAACACAGTAACAGACTCTGTTGATCCTGTGGGGATAAAGCTAGACCCGTTAAACAAAAACTTATTTAAAGTAAACGGACTATTTGCTATCAAGCCACAGTCATTACCTTGATTTCCTAGGTATATAGGTAGGCCCGGAGGCCCTACTAATAACCCATATAATGGAGAGCTAAACTTATTAAACACAGTAGAATTAAACAACACCTGTATCCCGTTAGGAATACCGTATGGTCTAAACTTAACGATAATTGCACCCGTTGAAGATCCCGCATCTATGTTCATGTTGTAGTATCCCTGCGCCCCTGTGACTGAGGTAATCTCCCCGCAAGGTATATCGCATATTGCACATGGGACATCTGCGTATAACACACAAGAAACTTGCTGTCTAGTTATAACCCCGTCTGAGTAGTACCCATCGGGCGCACATATCGTTAGGTATGGATCTAGGAACACTGACGTAGCAGATCCTAGCGATGGGGCGTTTAAGTAGTATGTCTGAGGTATTGGCATATTTATTTATTTAAGGGCAATTACAATCTAATATGGTTATTATAGGATTACCCGAAGTTATTTCCCATGGCGCATTCTTCACACATTGAAGCGCAAGTTCACCCGGTTCTAGTATTATAGTAACAGGAGTAATTGTTGGTGAACCATTCACACATATACCCGAAGGGAAATCTATATAAGCCTCTTCTGAACTATGCGTGTTATCTAAACTTAGTTGTATACAATCCGATGCACAAGCCACACAGTCACAGCACACGTCAGTAGGGTTATCCTCCGAGTAACACAACGTGATTGGTAGGATGGACCTAAAGTCCCATATCAAATAAAGATACTCTCCGACTGTATTGTCGGGAACAATAAAACTTGAGTAGTAGTTAGTCGGCCCTCCGCTTATTGGAGTGGCGTTTAACGCCAACCCTAACAACGTACCAATATCAAGAGGGTTGTTATCATATAAAACTGACGTTCTCAGGTACCTAAACTTATCCTTTAACGGATCAAAGTCAAAGGTGTCTGACCCAATCTTATTAGACCTAAGTATCATCGTGCTTCCATTAGGTGGGAAGAATGGAGATCCAATAAACCCTGTTGTTAGATTATACCTAGACACCAAAGGGTTAGATGAACCAAATGCAAAGTTCACTAAGTTAGATTGTAACGGGGATACAAATGAATCGATTGTATACCTGAACTCAGCGTGTATGCTCTCCCCTCCCTCAGTATTGTTTGTAACTACAACCTCAACTATTTTCATTTGTTCAGCGATAGGACACTTAGCGTTCATAGTTAAGGTAACATCGCCCGTGTACACTATTGTTATATAAGCAACGTCATCCGTAACTAGATCCCTAGCAAATATGATATTGCCATTGGTGGTGGTTGATCCCGAGCTATATTCAATAGAGTCATACACAACCTTAACCTCAAACGGATCGGCTATAGGTGTAGCAGCAACCCACCACTCAACCTCTGTAGTACCTATATTAGACCCAAGGTATACGCAATAACTAAACGTCAACTCCTCTTCTCCTTGCTGTGACAATGTAAGAGTCTTTAAGTTGTCGCAGTTTACGCACGGCACATCTATAGGAACCCTTCTATCGTTTGTCGTCAACACGTACTCGTTCATGTAAGGATCAAATCCTCCTAACTTCTGTGTGTTAAAGGATTGGTTGAACACGTCCCTAAACCAAGTCCGCATGTTCTGTTCCGATATAACCTTTAGCTGCTCGTTAGAATACGCATTGCCTTGTAGCTGCAACACAGCACCACGCTTAGCGTCCGTAAAGTATCTATCGTATCCCCACTGAACATAGCTCTCAGGATTAAAACTAATGCCATACTTCTCCGTCCTAGCTATCTGTGTACCCAACACCTCAGGCACCGACGTGATCGCACTGCCCGCACCTGCGTCAGACAATAAGTTCTTTCCCGTTAACACATAAGATATCTTGTCCTCTTGTAATACTAGTATGTCCGTCTCTCTGCCGTCCATTATATAAATATCACCGAACGATACCTCTAGTGGTTTGAAGTTAAGTAGTCCTAGGTTAAATTCATTTAACTTATTAACATTAGACTCGTTGTTATACACACCACTATAAGTAACATCAGCAAATCTGTTGGCTTCCTTATAGTCCTGAGCCGACACGCTAAACACCCTGTTGCCTAGGTTAAACGAACGACCCACAAGAGAGTCTCTTATCTTGTAGCTCTCAGCTCCGTTACCAAAAGCGAAGCAGTTGAAGAAGTCTGTCTGTATGATAGCAGGTGTTTCTAATGCTATGTCCTGTGATTGGTCTCCGGTAGCACCATTAGATAAGTGGTTGCCATATACGTCAATAGGGAACGACAAGTTGTTTTCAAAGAACACATCAGGCTGCGCATCAATTGGTTCTGTTTCAAATATCAATGTATTGTCAGAACGAAATACTTGTATATTAACAGTAACAGATGAGTGTCTTTTTTTGCTACCAACTCCTTCACAAAAATTAGTTCCTGTTACCATTAACATTAATTGTTGAGTTGTTAAATCTCTGAAAAATCTATAGTAATTTACACATAAATCCCCGGGGATGTCCATCATTGAATTTGTTATAGTTGGAATAAACGTATTGTTTATAGGACAATTACCTGTTCCTCCTACTTCCTGAGTTCCATCATCTAATATACCCTCAACATTATCTCCTATCCACCAATCGTACATGTTATTATAACTAGCAGAAGAAATCATTGTTTTACTTAGAGTATACTTTCTCCTCTCACATGAATTATCTCCATTGCCTGTTCCCTCTCTAACAAACTTAAAGTCCAATATAATCCTACTGCCTGCGGGCACATCATAGTCAACCCACAATGAAGTTGAATCATTAAACTGATTCATTTTGTAGCGCACTACAGGGAATATAGGTCCCGCTGACCCTTCTCCCGCAGTGACTGTAACTGAACCCGGAGCTATAACTGCATTCTCGTCTATAACTAAAGAAAAGTCATTAGGGTTCATCTTCATATAAACACCCGCCGGGGCATCGACACCGCCCGCCGTGGTTATAAAGCCTGCTTGTTTACTTGCTTTCTCTAACACGGTTGCGTAAACGCAAGAAGTTGTAGGCCCTGCTGAGTCAGCCTTTACAATTAACCTATCACCCTGCTCAACCTTTCTAGAGTTCTCACCCTCTAATAAGAAGTACGCTTGGTTAGTTAGCGCATCGATAAAAAATATGTTTGAGTATATAACCTCATACGTCTCTGTATCAGGCTTTATTACAAACTTATATCTCTTGGCCCAAGCAGGTGCAACCTGCGTATAAGGTATTGTTACTTGTATACTATTTTTATAAGCAGACTTACTGCATGGCACGTGCACATTATTAAGCGTACTTACTAACGCAGTTGTAGCCCTATTATAATCATCCATGTAAACAATTCCGATCTCATACCCCCTATTACTATGTAAGCTCCTAGTATTAGCTATATCTTGATATGAGACCTCTGAGTATATTACCTCGTAGTACTCATACACATTATATGTGGGAGTGGTTAGATCATCAACAAACCTCATGGCTAACAACTGTAATAAAATATTTGGATATAAAGGAGTAGCATATATAGCTATAGCCTCATTATCAGCGTTTATTCCACTAGCATATTTAAGCACGGACGGCGATCCTGCCAACGAGTTAGGTATTGAGCAGTTAAACTTATCTGTAAGCGTAGTACCATCACACGATGTTGGTCCAAGCAACGGGTCGTATACAGGCTTAATATTTAAAGCTGTTCCAACTGCACTCTGAAACTCAGGGCTAGTTGCCATTGCGTAAACAGACGAGTATGTGGTGGGTAGATAAAAAGAAAAATTAATGGTAATATCACTAGTTGTCATAGACGGAGTTCCGTCGCCTGTAAATGAATTATGTCGAAAGGCTATATCAACAGACAACAACCCCCCTTCTGCTAATACAACTCCTGATAGATCTATATTAACAACAGAGTCAGGAATAGACTCAGGTCCATTTATATTATAAGAACCCGTGTCGGCACTAGAAGGGATATCTGTCAATCCTATACTATTTGAAATTAAATCAGTAGTGTAATCAAACTGCACAGGATAACCGTTCTTATCTATTAAGTCATATCCCTCCACATAGTTCCCGTACATCAACCTATTGCCCATAATAGTCTGTGCCTTAGCAAACCTAGGCACGTTGTCGTATAACCTAAGTAGTTCAGCTTGAGGTAGTATAGTAAAAATCTTACTGTTGGTAAAAACATAGGTTTGTTCTGAGTCGAAAGCTACAGTGTCAAACTTATCTATAACCTTTATAATATTACTATCAGCACTCTTAAACAATAAATCTGTACTAACAACAAGTTCTCCGCCGTCCCGATATTTTACCTCACACGCATTACACGAGTTTACCATCCCCTCGTTTAAAGAACTATCTGCGCTAAAATTAAATTCACTAGGAATAAATGCCGGTGCGGACCATTGAGATATGGCCGAGTACTCACCGTCGGCATACTTATACCTATAAGCAAAACATATAAATCTTTCCTCTAAATAATTCTCCTCACCACTTGTAGAAATAGGAGTAACAATAGGTGCCTCAGTAGGCGGTCTCTTAATCACAAGAATAGACTCAGCGAGAAGTGGATCATCAACATACCCCACAGGAACAGGATAACTCCTTGTCACGTTTATAAATCGTGGTGCGTTGTAATCGTCAGTGAAGAATAACAGGTCGCCTATAATACTAACCCCGGTAATTAAAAACTTATCATTAAAATTTAACGTGGTATTAATTAAACTATCGGGATCCTTTGTGCTTATGATATGGTACGTCACTATGTTTGAGAACACGTTTATAGACATAATCAAATCAAGCTTACCCGTAGGGCTCGCCGTAAAGTTAGAGTCGTGAACAAACCAATATATGGTCTCCCTAGCGCTGTCCTCTATAGCACCGATACACCTAGCGTCTGCACTTAATGGCGTGCCGTCATAGTAAGCCAACGCCGTCATAGGCATGTTACCCTTACTGTTCTCGATGACACCATACTCAGAGTTCTCGGTAGACCCCATCCTAATATTCAAGGCGTCGATATACTCACCGGCAGGAACGACTCGTTCGTCCATGACCTTGTTCATCCTACCCGCTAAAAAGTTTCTTGTGAATTTTGCCATGTTATTTAATTATCTTGTCCATACCCCTCATGTTCATCAACAACCTGCCGGGATGAATGTTGCTTATTCTAATCTTTGCGTTACTTAATAGTGCTCTTCGTTTTTTTCTAGCACGGGTGATCACGTACTCCTGTACGCCAATCTTTGAACTAAGTATCTCGTACTCTATGGCAGCATACACATAACTCTCAAATAACTTATTGACGGTTATCAACGAGTTATCCCCACCCTCCATTCCGTCGGACACGTACTCAAGTATACACAGTTGGCCCGACATACCTGAGTCAAAGTTTATCACACCCGCCTTGCTGTCGATATTAAACGTAGGGTTCCTATTAGCGGTCTCGGTCTCTAGACCATATCTAGTGCCGATGCCGTAGTCGAAGAACCAATTGCCGTCCATGTTGTAGCCATACTGCCCGTCAAACTGATTGCCCGGGTTAAGGTAGATAGTCTTCTTGATACCTGTGATCCTGTCGTAGTCTATCGTAGAGTTCTCCGGCTGCAATGGGTTACCATTAATGTCAAATAATATCCTAGCGTTGTTGTCCTGTAGGTAGGCCCTAGAAGATAGCGTCTGAATATTTTCACTGAGCGGTCTAAGCAGTCCGTCTTTATACAAAGATATCCTAACCCAATTGACGTAGTCAGCCGGCAGGATATACTTTAGGTTGTCTCCAACACTAAGCTCTAATATTTTTATTTCCTTGAACGCATCGTAGTTCAACTCCTGTATAGCACGCTTGGCGTGGAACAGGATCTTAAACCTCTCCTCGTTATTCACCATGGAGTGATTACCCGAGTACATCAACAAGAAGTTGTTAACTATATCGAACAGGCTAACGTATTGGTACGATCCCCAATTCGCATCCTCGGGCGTGTTGCCGTCATTTTCGTAGTATTGATATTGCGATAAGTAAGCCATTTGTAGTAATTTTTATTGTTATTGTTTTTGACTGAACGTCGGCTGTTCGTGTTGCTCCTGTGCTAAAGCAAACTGAACCACTTCTGTCTCACGTATAGATATACCACAGTACTGAAGTATCTTAACTATCAACTTATACTCGTCCTCGTTAGGTAACTCAAAGTCTTGGTAGTCAGGCTGTGATTGATCGAACGATGGCTCGCCACCCAAGAGTGATATGTACGTCCACTTAGGATCCTTAGGGTACCTAAAATAGGCGGCCTCTACCTGACCAATAGTGTTGATGTTGCTTGGGTACACATACATCCTATCTGTAGTCTGAGTGTACGCCGGGTACATATTAGACGGTGCGGTAAGCAACGAGTTATTAAGAAGCGTTATCTTACCACTAGTAACCTTCTCAGCCTCACGTGCAACCGATGAGAATATAATATAGTCGTCAGGTGTAGCCAAGAATATATCCTTCTCTAATAATAGGTTAGTTGCATCTATAACAGCAACAACGGTGGTAGCTTTAGTGGTAGTCTTGTTCGTCACTATATCCCCAACGCTTACGTTAGACGTAATGAAGTCTGCCGCTGAGTCCGTTAACTGATCTATTGTTACAGTGGTATTGGTCCCGGAAGTAAGCACATAAGGGTGACAGTTAATCTTGTTTATCAAGTAAGCCTCGTTACCTGTAGTGGTAAGAGACGGCATAAAAAACCTATTAGTTGGAGTAGCTAAAGTTAATGTCAACGGAGATAAGAAGTCCGTAACTAAGAAACCCTCTAACACCTCAGCTATAGTTTTATGTATATCGGCGTAGTCTGTACCCGACATCCTTGCATTCTCCGCATTTATAATCTTATTGTAGCTACTGAAGTACTCGTCAAAGAACTCCATCTGAGCTTGCTTTGCGTATAAGTTAAAATCAGAAGGAGATATATATCCGTAGTTGTTCTTATTTAATACAGACAGTACAGTATTTCGAACAGAGTTTATCATCTTTGAACTTTTTACAAAGATATAAAAAAAGAGGGAACAATGCGTGTTCCCTCTCTTTATTATTATTTAATCAATACTTCTACAGGCAAGCCTCTAGCATCTTCAGTGCATCTAAACCCTCATCACTTTTTAAGTAGTGACCCACTGATACATGAGGATCTTCCCCGAAAGGTATCGACATCATCTTCTTTTTATTTGTAGGCGTGGTAAACCAAACCTCTTTGTTGTTGTTCCTCAAGGCTAACAATCTATTCTCAAAGAATATATGCACCTTAGAGTTGAACTTTAATTCAGGATCACCAACCATGTTTAAGAACTGCTTAGGGTCTCGCTTAGCGAAGATCATGATGTCCCTCTTTAACTCTGCCGTCGTAATAGCCGTAGGGTCCTTAGCAAACAACACACGGTATACCGTCTCTATTTGGTCGGTAGACAACTGTCTCGCCTCGATCATTGCGTCGGCCTCTATGTTAAGTTCTGTAACTATTTGTTCAGCATCCTTCTCCTTGTCAATCTCAACAAAACTTCTCCCGTTTAATGGATGGTAGTGTAAGAACTTTTGTAGCACCGGATTATTTTTTGGTACCATAAGGAACCCATTCTCAAAGATAATCGGCTCAAGTAATGCGTTGCCATCCTGCTCGTCTTCGAACGGTGATTTCTGATTGGTTGCGTATCTTAACGCCCTGTTCTCGTTGTTGTCCTCGTCAAACCACAGTAAGGGGAAACGTCTTGTGTTCCTAGATGGTAGCGTGAAAGAGATTGGTACTGCGTTGTTTGTAAGTTTGTAGATCTTGTCTACAAGTGTTATTGTTGCTTTTGACATTTGATATGATTTTAATTTTAAATAAAAAAAATGGAGGTGCCACTAGGACACCCCCAAATGAATATAATATTGACTATGATCCGTAACGGAACAATACGAAGTTGTTTGCACCCAATGTACATACACATCTCTCAGACAAGAAGTTTACCTCCATTGCATCCAAGTCGCTAGTAGCTGCGCCACCCGCTGAACCTGTAATCCAAGTCTTGTATCTTCTATCTTCTGCCTCAGAAGCTCTGTATCTCACGTGCAAGAATGGACGCTTAGCGTTCTTACCCATCACTTGGTCGTATACTGAAGTAGATCCCGCAGGAACAAGTAAGCCTGTTACCGTACCTGATGCAGATGCACCTGTAGGTAAGTTACCTCTCATGGTAGGATCGTTCAAGTATTTCCAATCAGTCTTATAGAAATCGTAACCTCTACGGAAACCGCTGAACCCTAAGTTCAATGCCATCTCAACATCGTTGTCAAACAAACCGAATGACGCACCTGTTGAAGCTCCTGAAGAACTGTAACCGTTCAATGTAGCTAACATGTCATCTACGTCGAAACCGAAGTCACGATTAAGGAAGATCACGTTTTCTTCAATTGAACCTTGCTTGTCCAAACGAGAGATGATAGTATCCCAATCTGCTAATGTAGTTGGATTACCACCGCCCCATACGTTACCACGGCTGTTTACTACGTAGAATACTCCCTCAGAACCTTTGTTACCAAAGTCAGGGTTAAGTGCAGGATCGGCAGCACCTGAACCCGCAGCAGCAGGTACAGCTTCGATCATAGCAGTCTCTAAGTAATCTTCAAAACGAAGACGAGTCTCATGCTCTGACTTCAAGTACCATAAGTAACCTGTAGCACCATTCTCAGTTGTAACTTCTACCCAACCGATTTGAGCCATGTCAGAACCGTTAACAGCGTACTTGTCTTTGATGATGATTGGGCTATTAGAGAAGATTGTGTCTTCTGCTTCCAATGAACCAACCATACCTACTGTACCTTTCTTGAACTCAGATCCATAGATCCAAACAGAAATAGTAGCACCTAAAGCAAACGCTTGACCGGCTGCCTCGTAGTAAGCAACAACAAAAGTTTTTGCAGTTACGTTGACACTTGTTACGATACCCTTATTCGAAACACCTGTTGCGTTGTCAGAAAGATAAATAGTCTGACCTGCACGGATAGCAAGGTATGTAGTTGTAGAATCAGTTACAGTAATAGTAGCACTGTCTGATGCAAGTGCTGCACCGGATACGCAATTTACATACTTAGTATGCAAACGACCTTGTTCAGCCCATTTGATCATGTCTGAGTTAGAAGGCATCTCTGCGCCTACCATTCTCAAGAATGAAGCCACTGTTCTGTTACCATATCTTTCAAATTCCTTTTCGTAAGTATCAGGTAGATACTGATTTAAGAAATCAAAGTTGGTAATGTAATTTGTTGATAAAGGAACCTGTTCTGCACTAGGATTTAGTGCGAAGGTTGGTGTTGTTAAAATTGCCATCTTTTTTTTTAGTTTTTTTTAGTTTCGTAATTTTTTTGAACTGTGGATTTTTAAACTCCTCCCGGAATCAGGGTTAACTGCCTTGACTTGCATACCGCCCGTGGTCGTAACTTCAGGTGCTCTGTTTGTAGACATGTTTATGTTCTTTGTCTTTCGCATCACATCGTTAGTCGCATCTGATTGGCCTTGTTCATAAAAGAACTTAGCAAACTTCTCAGGGTGCATGGCCATGGCTAATGACCTGTGGTATCCTGCCGCATCCTTAATCAACCCATTCTCATCCAAGAACTTCGTAATGAAGTTAGATGGTGTAGCCTGAGCCTTCTTTAGTTCAGCAGCCTCTCCCGGAGTAAACGTGAACTTCTTGTTATCAATACTGAAATCAAAACCTTTGAAATCCTTATTAAATAAGTCGTTCGTCTTTTGGTCAAACCAACTTCTTTTACGAGTGTTCTCCTCTTCTATGGTCTTCGCCTGTTTGGTGTACTGCTTATAGCTATCGTACTCTTCTCTTTCATCGTCGGGTAATGATGCCGTCCTTGACTCAAGGGGAACCTTATACTTACCTTGTTGTTCTGTGAAGAATTTTTTAGCTTCAGCAACAGCTTTCTTCTTAGCTATCTTAACTCTTTTTATTTTTGAATCGTCGTCGATGTCCTCGTCAAATGTGTAGTCCTCCATCAAAGACTCAATGTCTTCTGCGTCAAGACCATCCTGCGTAGCGGATAGGTAATCTTTCAACAAGACATCAGAGTCCATAGTGTTGTAGTCCTTGTTCAACTTAATAAAGTCTTCGAACCCACGACCCGTTTCTTTTTTAAATTTCATATAAGCGGCAACGTCTTCGGGCATATCTGTAGCCTCCTTACGTTCGGCCATTAACTCATCAAATGAATTAATCTGCTTATTGTATCTCTTACCAATATAATTAAGAACTTCATCTTCATTTAATTCTACAGTGGCAGGAACTTCATCTTGACCACCATCTTGCCCACTGTCTTGACCATCATCATCTAGACTCGCTTCGTGTTTAGCTAACAAATCTGCTTCTGTTTCTTGAACACTTTTCTGTTCTGTTGAGTCTATTGCTCTTACTTTAAATTCCATTTAATTAAATTTAGGTTACAAATATATGTATAATTTCTGAATAATAAACTATCTAGGACTAAATTCTGCTAAATCAAAACCATCTAAACTATCCTCGTTAGACTCAAAGTTTTGCGGAGCAAGGTTATTCTTCCTCTGCGTGATCAACTTAGACTGCTCACTATTCTGTTGGCTAATACGTTTTGACTTAGCTAACTCCCTTTCTTTCTCCCTGTTCTGCAATGAATTATGATCCATCCCGGCTAGCTGCATGCTATAATTAAACTCAACAGCCATCAACCTCTCTTTCAGCTCAGCCTCCTTCTCCATCATTTGAATATTAATAGTGGCCTCCATCTGCTTGACTTGAGCCTTCATCTGAGCTTCACCCTGCATCTTCTGCATAGCAGTCTGTCCTGCCATCTCCTGAGACTTTAATTGCTGCTGAGCAGTCATCGCCTGTTTCTGCATAGCCATCTGCTCCTCACGCTTTTCCTTCTTGATACGCTTCATCTTCAACAACTGATTGGCTAGCTTCAAGTTCTTAATCTCCCTGATGTCAATAGCGTCCTCTAGGTTAATGTCACCCTTACTTAAAGCCATCTGTATGTTAGCCTCAAGCTGCGCCTTTTGCTCTTCATCCGGAGACACCTCAATAAAGATACCAAAGTCATATATATATAAGTCTGATATCTTATCTAATATAGCTACGTTATACTTACCAATCTTATTTATAAACTCATCCTTAAACTCTGCATACTGTAATATGTCCGCTACCCTGTAAGTCAACGCCTCAGCTAATGACCTATATATGTATAACCCTCCCTCTAAGATATGGCGTGTAGCTGTGTTTGAGTTCAAGGCTGCTAGCTTCTGTACGCCAACTAATGAGTTTGGATCGGGGTTAGAACCATCCCTTGCCTCGTTAAGTCCCGTCACAGATCTAATCATGTCCATGTAGTGGTTGTAGTTCGTTATCAACATCTGAGTCTTACTAGCACCTGAGTTTGACGTCAACTGCGTAATAGGAATCCTAGCGTTGTTAAACTCACCATCTCCCGTATAACTCCTACCGATGACACTACCCGTTTGGAAGTATAGCCTCAACGCATCCTCAGGATTATAAGCGTTACCCGTACCTAGGTCTACCTCATTTAAACCGTCGGCGTCTATGAACACACCATCAGGCACAACACGTGCGATCACTTGCTGTAACTTTAAATGCGTAATCTGAATCAAGTCAGCAAACGGGATCATTCTTCTAACCAACGACTCAATAACTCCCTTATACATACGGGGCGCACACGCTACGTAGTTAGGCAACGCATGCTGAGTAGCAGACTTAGGTCTTACCATGTTCTCAGACAACGCCCATTTAATAAGTATGTTCGTGCCCATAACCATAATACCCTCGTACCATACGTCGATAGTCTTCTCAATCTTTTCGAAGTTACCCTCGTCCATCATCTCCTTTGGTGGGTTAAAGCTATCGTCCTTTTCTATGGTCCTAGAGTTTCCGTTGTCTAAATTCTTTTTCTTGTATACAATCTTCTTTGTTGTCTTGTAGTTAAAGTATAACAACGTACAAGTGTCACGGTAGAACATACTGTTCTCATAAAACCTAGCCACGTTATAGTAGTCATACCAACCCTGACTATACTGAGATATTTCCTGTAACTCTTCCTTGGTTAACTTAGGGTCTATCTTCAATAGCTCCGTCATAGGTAAGGTCTTAATCTCACCCCAATAGAAACAATCCTTGAAGTATGGATCCTCCGTGTAGCTATACACCATGTTGGCAGGATCTACGTAAGATATCTGTATGCCCGCCCCGGGTAAGAACTCATGCTTAGCCACGCCAATACCAATAACAGTCATGTCGTAGTCTATCCTCTTCCTAGTATCTTGATAATGATTCTCGTCAAATATTGTATTGATCGCCTCCTCCTCGGCTATCTCTATGCCGGGCTTATACTTTAACTGCATGTACAACTGCATCTCCTCGTCGTTCTCGGGTAGTTCGTTTGGATCCATAACAAATGGATCAACGCCCGTCGCCTCTTGAATTTTTTCTAACAAAGGTTTACCAATCATCTGAGTCTGAATCATCTCCTGATGAGCACTCCTGTGATCCTGAGACATTGCATCCTGTGCGTAAGCTGCTACCTTAAACAACCTGTCCGACATCCCGTTAACTACAATGTCAACAAACTTCGGTAGTATAGGAACAGGCGTCCAATCTAAGTTCAAGTAAGACAGGTCACCATCTATAGCTAACTCGTTCTTATACTTAGCCACAGACTGCTCACCCCTTGCGTATAGTCTAAGCCTATGGAAGTCCTTCCATTGGTTGTAGTACCTACAAGAAGTACCGTCCTTTCTAAACCATTCGTACTGAATGGCTTGCCCTACCTGTAACCCAAACATATCCTCAGCCTTCTCGGCGTCTGTAGCTAACTGACTTGGGAATACGGTTGACGTTATATCTATTTTTATATCGGTTCTTTTCATTTGATCAATTGGCTATTTTTTCCTTCGTTAGAGTATCTTGCAAAGTTAATACTTATTTTTGATTGTTTCTTCTCAGGCATATATAAATGCTTCTGATTAGCCATAATAGCTAACCCCGAACTTATCGACGCATCAAACTTGGTCCTGTCGTTTATGTCAAACTTCGCCCAATCTTCAAGCGTCCTAGTAAACGGCATGGTTCCCATCTCGTCTGAGTCCCTGTAAGCTCCACCCATATCCATGCCTACAAACTTTTCTATGTACGACTCTATGGCAGACGCATGCGACTGACGTATGTCCTCAGAAGAGTTAGGTATGCCACCTAGTTCACGTTCTGTTTTTGATAGGTTGGCCATAGGTTTGTCGGGCCTGTTCATACAGAACCCTCGGTATCCCCTGTTCTTGAAGTGATACAGTAGCCTAGGCTTGTTGTTCTCTATTAGTATAGGCATGCCGTAGAATATGCACGCCATCAATACCTCCTCAAAAAATATCTCCGCAGTTTGGGGACGGGCAATGTATTCTAAAAAGAATTGGTTTACAGGAGCCTCGTCCATATGGAACTTAGTCATGCCATGTAAAGATCCGTTAGAGCCACGTCCTCCAACAACCGCAGATATATCGTACGAGTCACACCCGAACGTCCCTAAGTGTTCGTTGCCGGGATACTTAATCCCGTTCCTCGTGATGCAATTGTTTTGTTGGTGCGCCTTTGGTGCCCAACTTATTAAAAATCTACCACGCTTGTCGGGTGAGAATACAACCTTTGTGTCTCTTATACCGTCCTTCCATTGGAAGGATCCCCTTGTCAAGTAATGCTCCTGAATCATGGTGTCGTTGTAGTCTATCTGCTGATATATCTTAGTTAGGTTAAACAGTGCCTGCTTGCTCTCGTCCCTAAACGCATGAGACTCTGTCCTTGGGAACTGTCTGTAGTACTCGTTCAACGCATCGGCGTCGCTCTTCAGCGAGTCAACCTCGGCCTCCCAATAGTCTATAGCACCGTTTACTATATTAACACCATCAACCCCACGTATAGACTCGTCAGGTTTCCTGAACACAGGCATCCCGTGAATATCTATAAACCCCTCCATGTTCCACTCCATGGGAATGAACAATGAATACAGGCCGCTCTTAGTCTGACCATTGGCGTTCCTAGTGGCTACGCTAGACTCTTCGTATAGGGTCTTGAAGTTATCCCCTCCCTTGCTCAACGCATTGGACGTAGACCCCATCATACACTTACCTATAATCTTACTACCCAACCTAAGACACGTCTTTGTTACACGCCAATTGTTTAATATATTATTTGGCTTGGTCCACTTACCACTCTCGTCATGGGCTAGGAATAATAACTTCTCTCCGTCATACGAGTTCTCCTCGGTGTTCTTCCAATCTATTGTGGTGTCCAAGCCGTCAATCTCGGACTCGTCCGTGTTGTACATGTTCTTCTTTGTAATCTTGGACGCAGGTATCCTAAAAGCTAACTCTGTCTTGGGTTTGTCCATACCGTCCATGATGGGCTTGAAGAAGAATGGTAGCCTATTATTTATGGGAACCACCTTGTCGGTGAACATCTTTTTAGCATCCGCACCCGTTTTAGATAGGATCCCTACCCTTGCATCTCTTGCAAGAGTCCCGATGTTAACACACTCAGACGAAGACATAAACGAAAAACCCGAACGTCTTATCTTTAGGTACACCATACCAAACGATCTTATATCTGCCCGGCATGCCTCCCAAAATATCCAATAGATCCTATTGGCCTCACGGAAGTCAGGGTATCCAACGTCAATGGTTGACCACTGTAAGTACATGTAATGCGACCCGGTGATGTAAGTCTTAATCCCGTTGTTCATGAACCAAAAACCTTGCTCCCTGAAGTCGAACTCCTTCTCTATGTAGTCTACCCACTTATCCTTAAAGGACGTGGGCATGTCGTTCCATTGGAAGATAGACTGTATCCTAGCCAATTCCTTTGGGTACTCCTTGCGCTCCCAATACTGATCGGACACCTTAAAGCTTCTTTGTTGACACTTCTCGGGAGCCAATGGCAACGCTATGTTTAATCCTGCTATGTTTACAACCTCACCTATCTGACCCGTCTTAGATATGACAACCATGTCATAGGTCTCGTTGTATCCGTACACCCACGACCTAGATTTATTTTTCTTTGTCAGAGCGGTACCGGGTATAAAGTCTTTTACAACCCTATATATTTTATTTTCTTGAATTTCTTTCTGCAAAACCTTTCTTGGTATCTGTTTTACTTTCGCCTTTCTCCTCCAATTCTATGTTCTCCCTTTCGGATTCAATGCGACTTAAAATTTCGAATGCGTCAAATATAGCTAATTTTTTTGTAGCAGCAGCATTTTTTAATTTGTCGGCAGCTAGGTCACCCGTCTCTTCGCCGTGTTTAAGGATGGACTCCTCAGCCACTTTGATCAGTTCGTTGACTGCCTTATGGCCCGCCTCGATGATCCTTAATTTAATTTGATTGGTATCCATATTATTTATAAAACATTACGTAAACAATTCTTCCTGACTCCCATCCCATGTTAGGGTACTTGCTATGAAAGTAGTTGCACGGGTACGTGACAGCCCTGTTAACCTTATACCCTACGACGGTCTGTAAGTCCCAACTGCTAATGTTATTAGACTCTTTAGCTAACACCTCGTCATACTCCTCAAACGATACGTCCTCGGGTAAACAGTCGCCAAATTCTTTATGTTTCCAAAACGCTGTGCCATGTAGCCCAACCATCTCTGATGGGGATAGGTACAACACCAACGCCCGATCGGGTCTCTCTCCGTTTATTATTGCGTCGGAGTGTATCCTCCAATCTGTGTCTACCTTATCCGTAGCAACCCTAAAGAAACTAAGCACACTTCGTATAGGCTTATTCTCCATGGAGCTGATTGAGTTTATTACCAAGGCCTCAAACTCAGGGCTGCTTGGCTGAACCCAAAACGATCCATCACCAACGTCAACCCTGTTAAAGTCCTTAGACACCAAGTCGTCGTAGACGGACTCGTACACTCCTTCGTCTAAAAAGTTATCGATTATATTTATCATAATTTGATTGTTATCTGATGGTCGAACATCCTGTACATCTTCTCGCCGTCAACATTAAACTCGTACTCGCTATCGGGCGTGAAGCATACCGTGTCTCCCTTGTTAACGCCGTTCTCAATAAGATAGTCGTTAGGGTACGCCATGATCCCCATCAGAGGCTCGTTAGTAAACGGCTTACCTATATAACTCTCAATAGCCGGGATGGGCTTAACGAAGCAGTACTTGTCGTACGCATGCCACACGTCATCCTTCTTGTACATAAAGAACTGATCTAGCTCGATCAAGAACTTGTCGTCCTTAAAGAAACTCTTACCGCTCTTCTGAACTCCCCTTACGTCGTTATAGAACTTGAACACGTTATGGTGAACGAGCAGTATATCGCCGGGTCCTATCGGTCCTTCGTATCCTAATGGTGTGGAGACAACTACAGCGTGCCGGTTAGAGAAGTTATGGTCCTCGTCAGAGGTGCTCACAATAAAATCCTTGCCGCCTATGTCTTTTGTGTTATCATAACGCTTACCACGAGATGGTTGAGCTATGAAGTAATATGGAGATTTCATTAATAGTTAATGTTGTATTCGATTGATACAGGCATTGTCGAACTAAATTCTTTCCATAAAACAATTTCATTCTTGTCGTTGATAATGTAGATCTTAAAGGACTGCTTGTCTGTATCATATTTGATTAAATGTATTTCATTGGTATCGCCTAGAACTTTTTGTCCAACGACGTAGTGCATAGCACCTCCCTTATAGTCGGGCCCTACTGCTATCTTACGGACCTCCATTACCCAACTTGGTTTACTGATAGTAAAACAGATGGAGTCTCAGGAAGAGCGTATGGTATCGTCTGAACAGGCAACGCAATAATCTCCACGTTAACATCCGGTGTAGCCCACATGATCTCGTAGTAGTCGCCACCCGCAGCGTTAACTAAGAAACTAAGCACTTGAGGATTACTAGATGTGGTAACACCACCTGTAATAACAAGCTTCCTGTTTGTGTTAGACACATCAACCTCGTTCTTCCTTAACCACACGTTTACTGTACTCGTAGCTGTATTAGCCCTATTAAACTGAGGGGACACCTGTATGTTGTACACGCCTCCTAGTACAATAGCTATCCTAGTAGGATCTAATAGTAAGTTGTTGTCTATGGTGACGTTATTGTTAAACGTAACACTGTCAAACTGCATAGCGTACGGCGTGTCTACCAACGCAGCTACCTGAGTAGTTGAGCCGTAAAAAGACCCGTAGTTTGAGAACAACCCAAGTATGTCAGACAACATAAAGTTCTTCGTCTTGTTGGTGTTCATTACGTCAGACCCTATTAAGATGTCGCTTAGGACAGGACTAGTGATTATTGGGTATGTACTTATCTTTGCCATTATATTTTTATTGAATGATTGTTAATATTTCTTGAAGATTAAAAGGTCTGTTAGGATCGTCGCCCAAGTAGTCTACATATTTTTCTAAAGATGTTATGTCAGAGTCTAGTATGGGTATTAATGGTGCATGGTCAGGACTATCAAGACTTAAAAATAATATGACAGGATTATTGTCTACTATTATAGTTAGTAACCTATAACCTTCAGGGTTATTTATAGGGTTTATTATATATTCGTATTCGTATTTAGTCATTAGAATATGTTAAAAGTTATTTGTCTAATTGTAGCACTATTTGTTGTTGCATTATTGACTAATTGAATTGAAATACCATCTCCTACTGCACAAGCTCTTGTATTTACATAATCAGTAAAGTTACCTGCTGCCGATCCTGCTGCAATAGTTACTGAAATACCACTTGATGCACCATTATGTCTAATAGTTAGAATAGCTGAACCTGTACTACTTTGCGTACCTGCTGTAGATACTAATAATCTGCCTAAAGTACAAGCATTGTTTAAGTAATAAGTCCTTGCAGATTCAGTAGCACTTGCAGAAGTAGAGCCGGGAAGAAAATAAGAAGTAGAAGATAAAACTCCAAATAAGCCAAGCATTGTATTTAATATTGCTCTTGGATTCGATGAAGCAGTAGCGACACCGGCTACACCTAAGAAGATTTGACCTGTTGCCAATGTACTATCTAACTTACCATTAAATGTACTCCAATTCGCAGAAGATAAAGCTCCTCTACTAGTAGCCGATGCATTAGGTAGATTAAATATATGACTTGTCCCTGTAGAAGCTATTGCAAAATCAGTTCCTGTTGCCCCTACAAGTAATGTTTGTGATGCACCTGTAAGAGAATTAATAGCAGTTATGCCCGTTCCTGCCATGATTCCACTCTGCTGAGTTACTGTAAGTATTGTGGAAGGAATTATAGGATGGGCAAATGGAGTAGTTTGTGCTGCTTCATATAGTAATCTAACGTGTGTGTCAGGTGTACTCCACATTAATTGATAATAATCTCCGGCAACTATATCTAAAACATAATTCCAAGCGGCAAGTATTGCAGATGCAGCTGCTCCTCCTGTTAATATTATTTTGCCACCACTCCCGGGCACATCTACTCCATTTTTTCTAAGCCAAATATCTACAGCATCAGTGCCACTATTTGTTCTATCAAATTGTGCAGAAAACTGTATGTTATAAATTCCTGTATTAGCTATTGTTATTCTTGTTAAATTACTACCATCACTTGCTATTGTAATTCCATTACTTAAATCATTAATACCAAACTTCATTGCATATGGAGTATTTATTGCAGCAGCAGTCTGAATAGTATTATCTTGGAATGCTCCATAATAACCCAATGGTGTAGCAGCCGTGTTAGTACCCCACTTCAACCCTGTTGTTGTAGAACTATCTGCTAATAATATTTGTGTGTCAAGCCCTACAGGAAGTCTTGTATCAATTGTACTATATGTATATAAATCCCCCTTGGTTGTAAGCGGAGAAGCACCCGAAGCTGTAAGAGTTCCTGCTGAAAGAGATAGTCCTGTTCCTATTGTTATCTCCTCCATTATCCCTGTGCCTGCGGTACTTCTACCCACAAGCTTATTAGTACTCATAGACGTCGTAATGGTGCCCGTCCCTGTTATAGTCCCACCCGATAATAAACCGGCTGTAGCTACTGACGTCACAGCAGAGGTTAAGTATGTATTAGTGTCAAGAGCAAACATACCCGGTGACACCATTTTTACAAATGGAATACCTGTAGTCCAAGCAGGGTAGTTCAACGCTCCCCATGTACCCACAGTAGGTATCGTAGGGAATGTCTGCCATGTCTTGTCTCCCCTCCAATACTGAGATATGGTTCCCGCTGCAATTGCAGGTTCTCCTCCTAGTCCCGATAACGTATATGTCGGCACGTTTAAAACCCCCAATAATAATGTAGAAGATCCCGACGCCCCTAATGTAGTCAACGACGTAAATGGAGAAGAAGATGGTGTGGGTATATTTAATACGTTAGATATTAGTGTAGCAGCACCCGATCCTGTAGTAGTAAGACTATCTATCCTGTTACTATAGGCCGTGTTCCAATTACTAGCAGACGCTATCCTTGAGTCCGCCAATGTTCCTGTCCATCCTAGGGTTAATGATGTAGCAGCCAATAGAGACGTAGCAGGACTGCCACCCAACGTCAACGTCACGTTAGTGTCGTTCGTCTTTGTTAACGCAGCAGCGGTAACACCCACAGCAGCGGTGTTCTGAATAGACCCGTCAGGGAACTGTAACCCTAAGGCGTTCACCTCCATTGTACTAGGAACTGTACTGTTTGTTAGATGTAACTTGTCGTAGTACAACACACCGAACCTAGTCCCTGCATTATTCTCAACGCCAAAGTATGAAGGAGACATCTCGGTGTTATAAATACCATCGTTAGCTATAATACTATGGGTGTTTATGTTCACGTTAGACGAAGCCCCAATATATGGAACATATAAAGTGGCTAGGTACGAAGTAGATACGTAATTACTACTGTCTATAGACCCGTCCGCTTTTAAGAAGCCGGAAGACAATCCCCCTAATACTATGAATGAACCCGCTGTTATTGTCTTGGTGTTTAGGTTTACATTTAATGTAGCCCCGGTATACGGCACATACACTCCTGCTCCTCCCAATGCAAGTACGTCGGAGATCATAAAATTCTTTGTAGCATTATCCTCAACAACATACGTGCCTATTAATAGGTCTGTTAGTTCAGGAGGGACTACGGGGTACGTCTTTATTTTAGACATGTTGTCTTCTTATACTAGTGTTAAAAGATAAAGTGTTTGGTTTACTAGACTTAACATCTCGTCCATAATGTTCTGCAACTCAGACGCATAGTTGTTTCTCTCTCCGTCTAATAACATCTGCATCTCTTTCATGTGCTCAACTGCGCTCATTACCTTAGACTCCGGGATCACAATGTCAAGCCTCTTGTATCTTCCGAAGTAAACCTCAGAGAACTTGTCTGTTAGATCAAGGATTCCGTCGTAGTAAGCACCCAACGCCTTATGCTCAGCAAAAGATGTTGTGTTTAAGTGAGCCAAGTGCATTGTATCTCTTGACTTGAATAACTCTCCAATGAATTTATTTGGTGCCATCTTCTGTTTTTTGTGAAACCTCTCCTGTCTGTATGTTAATGACAGAGTCCTTTCCGTATTTATTAATTAATAATTGCTCGTGATCTGCGAAGTCTTTCTTTAAGTTGTCGATGTGTCTCAACAAACCTTGCTTCTGTAACTCCATGTCGCCCAACGCCATCTTAGACTTTGAGAACTCTGTGTTCATCCCTTGGATTGTAGCTAACTCATCTTGAGTTACAAATAATTTTTCGTTTTCCATTTTGTATAATTTAATTTATGAATACACAAATATACGATATTATACTATCTCAATGAAAATTTTCTCTGACTTACCCGCTGTTTTTAATTTGGCCATAAACTTGCCGTACGCAACCTTGCTCTGACCTATGAAGTTCACACCCTTAACCTCCCCTAAAAGCAAACACCCGTGGGTGTCCTCGCTTTTGTTCCCGATATGGATCCTTATACCCTCAAAGTTAGGCACACTCAGAAGCAATGGCATCAACTGCTTGAACCTGTTGGAGTAGTTTATGATCACCTCGTACTTACCCTTAGGGATGGCCGTCTTGCCGTACACCTTCTCACCTGTTCTAACCACGTCCTCTAACGTGTAACAAAAAAATGTTCCGTTGATAGACATCTCACCGATGGTAGACTCGTCAGTGAATACCTTCCTTATTACCTTGATTTCCATTTATGTTTATTTAAAGATTCCTGTAACTATACCCGCACCAAATCCTACACACCCACTGACTACGGACCAAAGGATAGTCTTACCTGTGGATCTAACCTTCTGCTTCTTTAGCTGTTTGTTTAATAGACTTATGTCAACATTTAACTTATTATTATATGACTTACTGTTACTAATCACGCTGTCCAATACACGAAACTTATCCACATGCATCTTTATGATAGTATCGTTGATACTATTAAGGGAGTCGCACTCAGCCAAAGCTGCGTCGTACGTCTGTAGTATGGTTATCGTGTCTATCTCGTTGTTAATCAACTGCTCCTTCTGAATAACAATCTTGGTCTTATACTCCGTGTACTTCTTATACACGGTGTCCTTGATCACAGCCATGGTCTTCAGCTTCATGTTAAGCAGGACTATAGAGTCGCTGTAAAGCTTCTCCTTCTTTACGTACTCAATCTCTTGCTCCTTCTTAATGTCAGACACACGATTCCTGTGGCACGACTTTAAAAATATAAAAGACAACAATATTATTATCAGCATCACCATCACTACGTTTGAATATTTTTCATACATCCTCTTTCTATCCCTCTTGTTCATTTTTATTTTTTGTTATATTAAAAAATTTTATTAAAGTTTGGTACGTGGTCAGCCCTAATAGTATCCCTATTATGATAACGAACACGGTTATTATAGTTATGGTGTACACGTTCCAAGGCTGCGTAGCTATAACCCGGTGTATCTCGTGCGTAAAGAATAGTATTAAAAATCTTTTTATTGATGGACGGTTGTCGTCACCAAGGAATGGGGCTAGTACCCAATATGAAAATCTTTTTATCTTTGTCATAAGGGCTTGCATGTGTTTTGGTATTAAGTAGTTATATCGCTGTCTTGCTCCTTGGCTCTCTTGCTGTTATTATACTTCTGAACCTCTGTAATAATCCTAGCGACCGTGTACATGATGGTCATGAACAGTAGTATAGTCTGAAGCGTAGCGTTTACATTATGTACCTTTAGTAGTATCATACATAATGTATTGGCACCAAATACCTTAACGTCGTTCAACTCAATCATATCCTTATGCTTATAGATATATCCATCTTACCAAAGAGCTACTATGTTTGAAGCAGTTGTTTCAGTTTTTAAAATTCTAGATACAGATACGGGAATGAACTGACCGTTGGCTAAATTTTTTAACAACACAGTGTCTCCACCCTCTGTCACCACTTTGACATTGCCCGTCGTCCCTACAAAGAACACACAAGGAGTCAAACTACCTGTGTTACTGTTGCCGGTGTATAGAATATAATCACGACTTGTCCCCGAGAATATATTACCGTTAAGTTCTAATCTAGTCTGACTAGTTACACTAACAACGGTTGCTGCTTTAACATCCATTGTGGCATACACGATATCACCCGCTTGAACGCCTAAAGTAATAAATGTGGCACCTGCATCAATTAATGCATATGAGTCAAGGCCGGTATTATACGCTGAACGCATAACAGAAGGGAACGGTACGTTGGCGTCATCTGATGGTATTACCTTTAACGCTCTAAGGGCTTGTAGTTTTTGTGCCATTGTTATTTTCTTTTTCTGTCTCCTTATATGGAAACATTTGGTTTAATAATTCTTTTCTTTCATTACACCCACAGTCCTCGCCTAGTGCGTTAGCGACCGTGTCCACCACCTTCTTGATCCCGGTAGCTTTAGTGATCCTCTCTATGGTGTCACCTAGACCCCTGCTCCTCATCGGCTCTATTCTCATTTCTTCTTTGCCCTCCCTTCGGCTGCCATCTTCTGAAACTTCTCCTTGCCGTACTTGTTCCTGCCGATCGTTGCAGCGATTGCGTTAGCACCCTCCCTGCTAATGTTTTGACTCTTTTGAATCTTACTGCTTAACTCTGAAAATCTACTCATGTCTTAATATTTTCCTTTCACTCCCTTTGGACTTGATGTAGTCGGACCACTTGGCCCTCCCCACAAATAACTGCAAGCCCAATGCTGAGCCGTTAATTTATCATTAGCACTGTCACACTTATGCCTAGCCCTAAAACTTTTCCTAGCCGCCTTCGAGTAGTTGTTCCCGTAACCTGTCGCACCGAAATGGATGAGCTTCTCTTGGCCGTTATCACAAGCCTTGACCATCATCTTCTTTCCTTTCCTGTCCGACTTCACAGGTCGGTTACAACTCATCTTTAGTTTATCAGCCATAACTATCTTAGTATTGCATTATTAGTTGACCTATTATACTTATACTCGGCAGCGTCCCTGCCCGTCCTCTTGCTAGCCCTGTCTATCGCCCTCTCGCCCGCCGTCATGCTGTTCCTTATGGCACCCTTCTCCGTGAAGCCCTTACCGTCCGGGGTCATATCGCCTCGCTTTATTAGTATGTCGACAGCAGCCTTCGTCGATCCAACCTGAGTGGCCAACCTTTTTACTAGTTGGTTCCTGCCCGTGTACCTCTGAACCGCCTTCATCCTACTAGCAGTAGCTACCCTTCTTTGGCATCTTGCTCTTGCCCGCAGAAGCCATGATTCTTTTTGTAGTACCCGTAGATCCTTTCATTCCTCCTACTTCTTTGATCATAGAAGACTTTCCGCTTGAACTTGGTGCTTGCAATCTTGATGAAGCAGGTAATGATGGTGTTGACTTTTTCATTGTTTTATATTTATTGTGATTAATCTTGTTTCATAAACTGAGTACCTAACGTGTTGCGAATAGTCTGTAGCCCCTGTATCCTAGACGACGCACTTCCCGCCTGACGTCTTTGAACACTCTTACGTGAGACCATATCCTTCAACCTTGCGTTGTCGTTGGTAAGGTCGTTAATCCTCTTGATCGCCACGTTCTTGAACGCCATGTCATCTGCGCTTACAGTACTCTTCTCTTTAGATGTTTCAGCCATGATTGTATATTAAGATTCAAAGATACTTAATTTTTATAAGTATATTCGCAACAAAATTAAATAAAATAAAATTAATGGCAGAAAGAAAACACGACTACCTAAAATATTGGAGGGTTATAAGATACTTCGTCAAGCAGAAGTATGGACTATCACAGGCGGACCTAGACGTCATACTCTTCTTATACTCAGAGGATTACTTCGACCAAGATAAGTTCAACGAGTTCGACGAGCTACTCAGTTGGGATCCAAAAAGATTTAAGCAGCTAGTGACCAAGGGTTGGATAGAGTCCTTCAGAAAAAAAGACGCAACGTATAGGCGTGCCCTATACAAGCTGTCTTATAAAGCCGTCAGGTTATGCGTGTCCATATACGACAAGCTGAGCGGGGAAGAGATACCGACAAGCAACTGCCACAACCCAATGTTCGCCAAGAACGTCAAGTACACCGACAAGGTATACAGGAACATGATCAAGGACATGAACAAAGAGTTTAGGACCGCTAGGCTAGATTCTCGTAACGACTTATAGCACGACCACAACGTCGCCCTCTCTTATTATAGTACAGTGAGCCTCGTCGATCACCATCGTGAACGAGCGGCCCTTGTCGTAGTACACGGCGTCGCCCTCCTTGATGTCCATCACCTCGGTGCCGGAAGCTATCACCACAGCCTTCTTGTACCGCATCTGATTGGCGTCATCGCCGGTGAGCACCAAGCCCGACTCGGTCATTATCTCCTCGTCGACGTTCTTAACGACTATGTATTTCCCTATTGGTTTCATAATTATTTTTTTCTAGTGTTGTGAGCTATCTCTGTTAGGACTAAAAATATAATCACTAACAGAGTAACCACAGATATTTGGAATAGTATCATTGTATTTTATTAGACGGCGTCGTAGCTACGAGCCATGGTTATGATTGCGTTGGTGCTCAGGATCGTAACGGCCACAGACATAGCGTTCTCAAGCGCACACCGAGTCACCTTCAACGGGTCTATCACCCCTAGCTTTATCATGTCTCCGTACTCGCCCGTCTTCACGTTATACCCAACAGTGTTTTCTACGCCCGACACGCCACGCCCGTACACGTAGTCGTACGTCAGACCTGCGTTTATAAGTATCTGATTGATGGGTGCCCCTAGTGCGTGCATCACGATCCTCGTGGCGTGCTCCCTGCCGCCGATCTCTAACTCCACCGAGTTGAGCGCATGCCCTCCACCGGCAAGGATGCCCTCCTCCATGGCCGACTTCACCGCACACACGGCGTCGTCCACCCTGTCGTACAGCTCCTTCTGCTCCAAGTCAGTGTTGCCACCGACGAATATAACACCGATCCCCCCGGTAAGAGATGCGATCCTCTCGGCAATGAAGTCCTTGTCCACCTTCTTGTTGGCCAACTTGTGTGCGTCCCATAGCTGAGACACCCTCTGCTCCACCACGGTAGACTCCACACCTACGTCGCTCTTCATCAGCACCGTCTTGTCCTTACCGACGATGGCCCTGCGAACGTGGCCTAGGTCCTCCATGGTGATATGACTCAGGTCGTCCCCGGTCTTCTCGCTAAAGTAAGTTGCTCCGATAGCCACCGCTATGTCTTGCATCAGCTCGTGTTGCTTGTATCCGAAGTTCGGCGGAGCGACAGCACATACCTTTATGTTTCCCTTCATCACGTTAGCCGCCAACGTGTTCACCACGTTAGTGCTGCACGGAGATATAATAAGTAACCGCTTGCCGTTGGCCACGATTGGTTTCAGTATCGCCTCGATCTGCAATATGTTTGGTATCTCGATGTCCGCCACCAATACACACACGTCGTCCATCACGCACTCGTCCTTCTTGTTGTCGTTTATAAACAGCGGGGACAGATACCCCCGGTCGATCTTTATCCCGTTGGTCACCTCCACATACGTCTCCGTGGTCTGTGACCTCTCCACCGCAACCACGCCGTTGCCGCCCACCTGCTTGTACACGTCGGCGATCATGACGCCCAACTCAGAGTCGTTGTTGGCAGATATAGTGGCAACGTCCACCAACATCTCGTCCGTCACGTCTACGGCCATAGCCTTTAGCTTCTCCACCACCTCGTTGCATATGTCCACCATGTCTCTTAGCACCACGTTCTTGTTCACGCCATCCTCACCCAACACAGCAGACCCGGCCAACACCAAGGCCTCGGTCAGCACAATAGCAGTCGTCGTCCCGTCACCCGCAGACGTCGCCGTCTTGTCGGCAGCCTCCTTCATCATCTTAACCGCTAGGTTCTCTATAGGGTCAATAAGGTCGATAGACTTAGCCACCGTCACACCATCCTTAGTCACGGTGATCCCGTGCGTGTGGTTAGGCGACTCTATTAGTACAGTGTTTCCGTTTGGACCTAGCGTGCTCTTTACAGCCTTGGCCATCTTAGTAACGCCACTAATAAGTCTAGCTCTTGCGTCTTCGTCAAAGTTTAAGTTCTTGGGTGAGTACCCCTGAGTAGTATTCATTCTGTTTAATTTAATTTGGTTAAGGTGCAAACATACAAAACAATTATCGATATTCATTATTCGAATAAGGAATAAATTAAGAGAGACAATTCGTCATTTATGTCGGAATGTCGAAAATGTCAAGTTATTTCCCTATTACTACTATATATATTTATATATATATTATTTTTTTTCCCATGAAATAAAGGAGAAAAAATCGACATTATCGACATCCCATTAAAAATCAATGAGTTAGTCGGTTTATTTTCGACATCAAAATGTCGATAATCGGGTATTTTAATAGAAAAGGGGAGAAGAACTTAATCCCCTCCCCTAGACTTAACACAAATAACAAACAAAAAATTTAGAAACCCTTGCTCATTTTAATGCCTAATGCCATACCTGTGGCACAAGTTTCAATCTTTCGTGCCGTTTTTTTGGCCATAGCAATCTCTTTTCTCTCGAGTGCCGCCTTGGTTATCCCGGCCATGCAGTCAGGTCTGTTGTTGATCAATCTCCCACCTCGAACCTCTAGTCCGTCAGTGCCCGTGTAACCGTCTTGTAGTTTGTTGTTGTTATACATAATAAAGTTTTTACAAAGATACAGATAATTTCAGTGTTTAGGTTATATAACCGCATGACGATAGCACTCCCAATTCGAAAGTCATAATTTTTCGAAGGGGTGGGGGTACCAAATTGGCATCCTCATGGGGATTTTTTGGCGATTCCATCCCCACGCCCTAGCCCTCCACCATCACTTTAACTACACACACCTAACTGCTTGGCTCATAACACGTTATGCTACCGCCTACCTATTGGTTTCCCTTGTGGCTCACGCCGTAGCTACGCACATCTGAGCGAAAGACTTAAAGTAATACTTTAACTTTGAGTCGCTAACTACTTGATCATTACATAGTTGTGGTATCACAGAAATAGGGTAACCACTCTGTGTAATCGCACACAGAAATAGGGTAGTTAAAGCATCACTTTAACTTTATGGGCGCAAATCCTTGACACATAAGGGTTTATTACTTGGATTACACTGAAATAATATCATATCAACACACGCACGAGAGAGCTAACCTCCCCTTGTTTAGATTGAGTCTAAATAACAAGCCCTATTTAGATTCCGTCTAAATAAAATTATTCTCCTTGGAAATCAATCAGTTATAAAAAATATTGACCCAAAATTAGGAAATTCGAAAAACCCGTTGTAGTATTGCACATCAGTTGAACGAACGGCTGACATTTTATACACATTAAAAACAATCATTATGACACAGACACACATTGTACGACACACGGACGACCTAAGATGGTCACAATCATTACTCTTACTGAACGGCAAGGAGTATAAGAACTTCACACGTAACAACCGCACGGACTTGGTTGACTACGCAGTGTTCAACCACAAGGACGCTAGAGGCTTATGGCTAGTTAAATTTAAGGAGAACATCACATTGACTCAGTTGAGCATGATGTTCGGACTAATCGAATACAATTATTAATCACATATAAAAAAAATCAACACTATGAACAATCAGACAAAATTTACAATGGAAGACGCAATGCACATGCAAGCAGACCATTTAGCTAACTACTACCTCATCTTAAACGAAGAGGCTTACAGAAGACTAGCCCTAGAGGTTAAACGTAACAACGACCTAGGGTACACCAATCCGTACCACGTGTTCAGAGGCGGTGACCTAAGCCAAGCCATATCTAACATCATGCTAGACATGAGAGGCGAATCAGAGGCGGGAGAGTCTAGGTATGCACGTAGATGCGATGCGACGGGTAAGGGGATGAATGAGGGATACTCCATCCAAGATGGTGGAATGTACATAGCGTCCGAGGTGGACATGCTCAAGCACCTAGAGGAGCACACGGCATATGAAAGCCTACAAGCCGCATTCGACGACGAGTACTGCTATTGGACTGAGTGGTCTGACTTAGACGAGGACGGCTACTACCTAGCTGACGGCACCTTTGTGGACACTGAGGAAGACGAGGTAGAGGAAGAGGAAGAGGAAGTGGAGATGTCAGAGGCGGACAAACGTGAGCAGAGAGAAATTGATGCATTTGAGGACGATAGACAAAGCAATTGGGACTAGGTTAACTGACGAGTCCTAGATGGACGTAATAGCTTAAATTAGGGTATCCTAAGCCTATAACAAGGTGCTATATTAACCAAAAATATAATCATTATGAGCAAGTTACTTTTTATCATCATCATCGCTATCGCATCGTCACACGCCAAGCACAAGTGTACTTGGGAGGAGTGTCCCGCTCACCTAGAGTACACAAAGTACTCAGATGCGTGGAGCATCCAACAGACCCACCTAGAGCACCCCACGTACACGTACGAGCAGTGCGAATACATCCTAGAGGTAGATGGCAAAGATATCAATTATTAATCACATTAAAAATAAACACATTATGAGAAAGACAATTTTAGACAAAATCGAGGAGAACATACTCAGACAAGAGTTAAGCCATCGTGGTGGCGGGATTGAGATAAGCCTCAAGGCTTTCGGGTTCAGAGCGGACGACAAGATGTCTGCATACCAAAACTACCTAGGAGGCGGGATGTTAGGTCGCATTCAAACGAACCATAACATGGGGCTGAGGAAGTTCACCTCAGCGCAAGAGACCAAGATAGAGGCTATCTCTACGACCCTAGAGAGGTACATGCATAGCATTACAATCCACGAAGCCGAGTGGGAGAGCGCCACCTTCGAACAGAATCAGAACAGACCATCATCAGCATATTAATCAATTATTCACATCTAAATTTAATCAATTATGACAATTTTATTAACACACACAGAATCAGAAACATATTTTCACAACGCACTATGCAATTCCCTAGGAGAGATGCGTTACTACGGGTTATCACTAGACGTGGACGGCAAGGCTTACAAGAAGGCTAGGGTAAAACTTCAAAAGGAGAACAAGAGCACATGCTACGAGGACGTGTTCATGCAGTTACTAAGAGACGGGGGCACGCTCACCATGGTAGACGATGAGAACGACGGAGAGTACACCCGTAGCATCACCATCAAGGACGTACACGATCGTGTAGCCATGACGCCATTGAGTCATCTTATGGATATGATTCAAGAACAAGATGACGCTACAACGGGCGACGTTATCCTTCAGTCAGTCTTCTACGAGGAGGTAATTTTCGGTTAAGAGGTTAACCGATGAGTCTTCAGTAGACGAAACACGGGACTGCACATCCCGTGTCTTAACCATTTAAAAATAATCATTATGAACAAGTTAACAGACAGACAGCAGACAATTATTGACTCACTAGTAAGCGAGTTTACCGCCATCAACAAGGTGAA
>Ga0209596_1000207_pt1 | contig 53922 bp, 66 predicted proteins | sample M_130807_MF_Meta_FD_187314 | JGI IMG/M metagenome (GOLD analysis project Ga0209596, IMG submission 187314) | Freshwater microbial communities from Lake Montjoie, Canada to study carbon cycling - M_130807_MF_MetaG (SPAdes) (version 2) | ecosystem: Environmental > Aquatic > Freshwater > Lake...
GCAAAACGTGAAAGAATCTCTGAAGGCTCTGGGGAGAAGATGCGTCGAGTGGGTAGCAAGGGTGCGCCAACGGCTAGTGACTTTAAAGAGTCAGCAAAAACCGCCAAATTAAAAGATGGTGGGGTTAGCCTTGCGGTAGGTCGTGGTGAAAAACTTTCGACAAAAGAAGGCGCAGGGCTTACGCAAAAAGGCAGAGACAAATACAATAGAGAGACAGGGTCAAACTTGAAGGCTCCACAGCCTCAAGGTGGCGCTCGTAAGGACTCATTTTGCGCTCGTATGAGCGGGGTGCAAGGGCCAATGAAAGACGAGAAGGGTAATCCCACTCGTAAAGCGGCGGCACTTGCACGTTGGAAGTGTTGATATGGCGTACTCTGAAACCTACGGACAAACGGTCAATGTGCAGACATTGATTGACCACGGCGCTCGACGCTGTGGGAAGCTGGCTGAAGAGTTGACTTCTGAGCAAGTTCTCTCCGCTCGTCAATCGCTTGGGTTCTTGCTTTCTAACCTTATCAATCGAGGCATCCAGTATTGGTGCATCAGCAAAGAGGTGATTGGACTTACCCCTAACAAGTATCAATACACCCTGCCTGACGGGGCTGTAGACACGCTTAATGTGCTATATCGCACTTTAAATCGTCCAGTAGGGGCGTATACCTCCTCTGCTGGCGGAACTGTTGCAAATCTTTACGATGGGGATGTTGACACTTACACCCAACAGGCTTCGGCAAACGGGAGTTTTACGGTCAATTACGGCATAACAAACCCCATCTATGCAGGCTCTATTGGGTTCTTGCCCTACATCTCTGGTGGTGGGTCTGGAACGTGGAATATTACGCTCCAATACTCGACTGACGGGGTGACGTATTCCACCTTGCAAAACCTTGGGGCGGTTGCGGTTAAGGACAACACATGGGTGTGGACGGATATAGACCCCGGTCAGTCCGTCGCCTACTACCGCATTCTTGCCTCCTCTGGGACTACGCTTGCTCTTCGTGAGTGGTACATCGGTAACAACAGCACCGAGGTGATGATGTCTCGCCTAAACCGTGACGACTACACTAACTTGCCTAACAAGAACTTTACTGCAAACCAGCCTTTTCAGTTTTGGTTTGATCGCACTATTCCAAACCCAACGATTTATCTTTGGCCTACCCCTAGCAACGCCTTTGTGCAGATGACGGTGTGGTACTCCACCCAAGTCATGGATGTGGGCGCTTTGACTAACGAATTGCAGATTCCTCAGCGGTGGTACGAGGCGGTGGTGTTTATGCTGGCTCACCGTATGAGCCTTGAGTTGCCACAGGTTGCAATGGATCGTGTTGGCTATCTTGAAAAGATGGCTGAAAAATATCTGTTTGAAGCGGAGCAGGAAGAGCGCGACAAGTCGCCAATCTACCTAGCCCCAAACATTAGCGTGTACACAGCATAATGCCAGTTTTTCTTGACACTCGTGGGTTGACATCGGTTGCCATCGCGGTTTGCGATAGGTGCAAGATGAAGGTGCCTTTTGTCACATTGGTGGCGGATGGGAACTCGCCGGGTCTCCGCGTCTGCGCTGAGCGTGGATGCAGGGATGTGCTTGATCCCTATCGACTTCCCGCTAGAAAGACTGAGCGTATTAACCTCAGATTTCCACGCCCTGATGTCAGCATTGCCGCAGGTGACAACTTCTTGATGACAGGTGGAACAAGTCAATTTCAAATTTCCACGGAGCAGAACACACAGACTCCCACAAGCACTGGAAATAAAGATACGATTGCTCCAAATCCTCCAGATAATACGAGTACATAAATGTCTGCACAAGTCACCATACTCCAACTCCCAGCCGCTGGTGCCATTACAGGTACTGAGGCTGTTCCTATTGTCCAAAATGGCGTGACAGTCCAAACCACGACTGCGGCGCTTGCTGGCTCACCTGTTCAAACCTATTCGTACCTAACGGTTACCCAAACTCCTCAGTTAGCCAACAGTCGATATGTTGGGGTGACCAATGGTTTGGTGATTACTGATGGCGGATCGCAAGGTCTCTTCAATATCAGCACTACAGGCGCTTTATTGTCTTTGGTGAACTCTGGTACTGGAATACAGGTAAAAACGTCTTCTACAGCCATTACAGGGCGTTCTATAGCGGTTAGCGGCAATGGACTGTCAATTACCAATGGTTCTGGCGTATCTGGTGATCCAACCATTGCTTTGAGTGGTCAGGTGTTGAATTTTGCCAATGCCAGTTTCAACGGACTTGTAGCGCTTTCAACTGGTGGTGCTATTACTTCCGCGACCATCACAGGAACCGCAAGTCAAATTGACGTTGCAAACGGGACTGGGGTAAGTGGTAATCCAACGGTTTCGTTGGCTGACAACGCCGTGATGCCCGGCACCTCCGCTATGACAGTTGTCACTGGAACTACCGCCCAACAACCTTCTGGCTCTCAGGGACAGTTTAGGTTCAACAGTGACACGCAGACGTTTGACGGCTATTCCAGCGGCTTGTGGAGACAATTTTCGCTTTCTGGTGGCGTAACATCATTTAGCGCGGGGACTACAGGGTTTGCGCCATCAACCTCCACTTCTGGCGCTGTAACGCTGTCTGGCACTTTAAATGTATTAAATGGTGGAACAGGGGCAACCACAGCATCTGGGGCGCGAACAAATTTAGGAGCGGCGGCTTCTGGTGCAAATACCGACATTACATCAATAGCGCTGACCACAGGTACGATTTCAACGACCCCTTCAGGTTCAACCGACATAGCTAACAAGAATTATGTAGACACTGTAGCGCAGGGGCTAGACACCAAAGCCTCAGTAGTAGCTGGCACGACGGTGAACATTACTTTGAGTGGAACACAAACAATTGATGGCATAGTGTTAGTTTCTGGTGACCGTGTATTGGTAAAGAACCAGACAGCGCAAGCAGACAATGGGCTTTACCTTTGTGCGGCAGGTGCTTGGACAAGAACCACGGACATGAACACTTGGGCGCAAGTCCCCGGCGCGTACGTCTTCGTAGAAACTGGCTCTACCCTTGCTGACACAGGTTGGGTTTGCACATCCGATGCTGGCGGCACGATTGGTGTTACTGCCATCACATGGGCGCAGTTCTCAGGTGCTGGTTCTGGCGTAAGTTCAATCACCTTTGGCTCTACTGGGCTGACTCCAGCAACGGCAACTACGGGTGCGGTGACAGTAGCGGGAACGCTGGTAGTTCTTAATGGTGGAACAGGCGCGACAACAGCCGCAGGTGCAAGAACGAACTTAGTCGCCGCCAAGTCAGGTACTAATAGCGATATTACAGAGTTGTACGCGCTGAATGGAACTTCTTACGGCGTTGCTTATCAAAACTTATCAAATCAATTGATAATGGGGTCAGCATTGACATTCAACGGTACGACGCTGACATCTTCTGATGCCGCGTTTACCACGCTAACTGCCTCATCAACTACTACACTGTCTGGTTTGACAGCCTCAACTGCGTTGGCTCTCAATGCAAGCAAACAGATAGTAAGTGTTACAAATACAGGCTCTGGTAATAATGTTTTAGCCACCAGCCCAACACTGGTTACTCCGAATTTAGGAACACCTTCTGCGGCTGTTTTAACAAGTGCCACTGGTCTCCCCCTAACGTCGGGCGTAACAGGTACGTTACCAATAGCTAACGGCGGTACTAATGGAACCGCAACACCAACCGCTAACGGAGTTGTGTACGGGACTGGGACGACGATTGCTTATACGGCGGCTGGAACCACTGGGCAAGTATTAACAGCTACAACTAGCGGCGCACCGACTTGGGGAAACCCCGCAACAAGTGGTACGGTCACATCAGTCAGTTTTACTGGCGGTATTATTACGGTTGCCACTGCTACAACGACTCCAGCGTTCACAGTTGCTGGGACAAGTGGTGGAATACCTTACTTTACAAGCACAAGCACTTGGGCGACATCTGCGCTGTTGGCGGCAAACGCTTTAATGATTGGTGGCGGTGCTGGAGTTGCTCCAAGCACTACGACTACTGGGACAGGCGTTGTAACGGCTCTAGGAGTCAACGTAGGCTCTGCTGGCGCTTTTGTGACGTTCAATGGCGCGTTAGGTACACCAAGCAGTGGAACGGTAACTAACCTAACAGGCACTGCATCGATTAACATTAACGGAACTGTTGGTGCTACAACACCTACGACGGGCGCATTTACTACTGTAGCCGCAACAACGGTAACCGCAACAACTGGCATCTTCGGAGGAACATTCTAATGGCACAAGCAGGCTACACGCCCATATCTCTCTACTACAGCACCACTGCGGCGGCAACACCGTCTGCTGGAAATCTTGTTGCTGGCGAGTTGGCACTCAACACAGTTGATGAAAAGCTGTACTTCAAGAACAGCGCAGGTACGGTCAAGTTGTTGGCATCAAACGCCACCTCTGCTCCAGTGCTTTCGTTCTCAGCAGGTACAACAGGTTTCACGCCAAGCACAGCCACAAGTGGAGCAATCACGCTTGCTGGTACTCTTGCTACCACTAACGGCGGCACAGGGCTTACATCATTCACATCAGGCGGTGTGGTTTACGCATCTAGTTCTAGTGCATTGGCTACTGGCTCTGCGCTAGTCTTTGATGGGACTAACTTAGGGATTGGTTCAACTTCGCCTGTATCACCTTTAACAATAAATGGAAATGACCCTCTCATTACATTAAAAAATGCAGGGACTAATCGTTGGCAATTTGGTTTTGAAAATACATCATCAAACAGATTTGTTTTTTACGACAATACTGCCGCCGCCTATCGTTTAATCATTGATTCGTCAGGCAATCTAGGCTTGGGAGTTACTCCGAGTGCTTGGAGTGGATTTTCAGGAAAACCTTTACAACTTAGTTATGGTTCATTGTTTACAGACAGCCCATCTACTATTGGATTGGTAGGAAACGCATACTATAACGGTGGTTGGAAATATTACGGAACAGGTCTTGCCTCAATTTATCAACAGGCTACTGGGGCGCATTTTTGGTACACAGCCGCATCAGGCACAGCAGGAAACGCTGTCTCCTTTACCCAAGTATTTGGCATTAACGCAAGCGGCGCATTTGGCGTAGGTTCAACCCCATCCTACGGCACAAGCGGTCAGGTGCTGACCTCTGGCGGTTCTGCGGCGGCTCCAACATGGACAACAGTTGCCGCTGGCTCTGCCGCTACGCCTACTGCATTGGGTACTGTGTATGCAAGTACAACATCCACTAGCACTGACATTGTGGCGTTTGGTTATCAAGCGGGTAATTCAAGCACAGGCTCATACAGTACGGCTATTGGTTATCAAACCATGCTTACAAATAGCGGGGCTTACAACACGGCAATTGGTTATCAGTCTTTGCAAAATCCTACTGGCGGTCGCAATGTGGCTATCGGTCGCACAGTTTTGCAAGTAAACACATCTGGCAACTTCAATGTCGGTATTGGCGGTGCAAACACTTTAGGTTCAAACACTACTGGCGCAAACAATGTTGCCGTTGGCGATTCAGCATTAGTTGGAAATACAACTGGCGGCTCTAATGTCGCAATAGGTGTATCAGCACTGCAAGCCAACACCACAACCTCTAGCAGTACCGCTATAGGCTATCAAGCACTTTATTCAACTGTTGCTAATTCCAGTGGCTTAACAGCAATTGGATATCAAGCGGGTCTAAATTTGACTGCCGCAGATACATTTGGTGCTTCCATGTTTATTGGTTTTTGGGCAGGAAAAACTACATCAACTGGAACAGATAACCACTTTATTGGAACTCAATCAGGTCAGTTAAATACCTCTGGAAGTTTTAACACTGGTGTTGGTTTAGCGACTTTGCAACTCAATACAACAGGTAGTGGTAATTACGCTTCAGGGTATCAAGCGTTGCGCTCTAACACCACGGCATCTAGTAACACTGCGGTTGGTCGTGAAGCCCTTTATTCAAACACCACTGGGTCACCAAACCTAGCCATCGGTTATAGAGCGTTGTACAGCAATACGACTGCTTCTTACAACATTGGAATCGGCTCTCAAGCGGGTTATACCCTCACCACTGGCGGTGGGTATGGCGGTCAAGATAATGTGTTTATTGGTGCTGACTCAGGCTATGCAAGCAATTCATCCGCATGGGGAAATATTGGAATTGGCGTTCAAACATTGCTAAACAATACATCAGGCGCAGGTAATGTTGCCATTGGTGGTCGCTTAACGCCTTATGGTGAAAATGCCCCGTTGCAAACGAACACAACGGGAAGTCACAACATAGCAATTGGTGGTTTCAGTGTTATGGCGAGTAACACAACGGGTCAATATAATGTGGCTCTTTCCCCTAACGCTTTAAGAGGAAACACCACGGGCGAATACAACATTGCAATTGGAAGTCAGGCACTTAGAAATAATACTACTAGTAGTGGCAGTGTAGCCATTGGTAATGGTGCATTATTAACTAACACAGCCGCTAATCAAATTGCTATTGGAAATTCCGCAGGATACTACAACACAACGGGTGATAACAGTACATTTGTTGGTGCTAGTGCTGGCACATCTAACACAACAGGATCAGCAAATACTTTTATGGGTTACCTTGCTGGAAATGCTTGTACAACGGGAAATAGAAACACTTGTGTGGGTTTCCGTGCTGGTCAATGGACAAACGGTATAACAACAGGAAGCACAAACACTTACATTGGTTCTTATGCGTACCCTTCTGGCGTAGCGGTTACTAAAGAAGTTGTGATTGGCGAAGACAACATAGGCAAAGGCTCAAGCACCTTTTTTGCGGGAGGTGGTTCGGCTTACAATTTTAACAACACCACTACTTGGTCTACCACTTCTGATCAACGCCTTAAAAAGAACATTGTTGATAACAATGATGGCTTAGACAAAATCAACGCAATTCGGGTTCGTAACTTTGAGTATCGTTTGCCCAACGAAGTAGATGCTGAACTTAAGCCTACAGATGCAATTCAAAAAACTGGCGTTCAATTAGGTGTTATTGCTCAAGAACTGCAAGTTGTTTTGCCTGAGTGCGTAAAGACAGAATCTACAGGTGTTATGTCTGTTGATACAGATAACCTAATCTGGTACGCAATTAACGCAATCAAAGAACTCAAAGCGCAAAATGATTCACTCAAGGCACGTTTGGATGCCGCTAATCTTTAAACTGAAAGGTAAATTATGATTGATGATACTCAAACCCCAGAGCAAATTGCCAAGCAATACAGCGCGGCTATGGACTCAGTAAATCTGATCAATGGAGGCAAGCCAGAAAGCATGACTGATGCTGAATGGGCAGACTGTTTAACTCGTAACAAAGAACATTTAAAGATCATGGTGGCTAAAGACTTCTGGACAACAGAAGACCTGACACCCCTACAGACTGCATCAGAATAACGGGAAGCCACCACCCGATCTTGGTGGCACATTAAAGGAAATACTATGGGCGAGAAAAAAACAACCCCCGTAACTATTGACGGTATCGAGTACAAGTTTGAAGACATGAGCCAGCAACAACAAATGTTGCTCAATCATGTTGCCGACTTGGATCGTAAATTGGACTCAGCACGATTCAATGTGGATCAGTTGCAAGTTGGCAGAGATGCCTTCTTTAGAATGCTGAAAGATGCATTAGAAGCCAAGCCTGAAGAGGCTGTGACTGACGTAACAGTGAACTAAAAAAGAGCCACCTTCGGGTGGCTTCTTCAAGGAATTTTATGGCGGACGTACACGAATTAGCATCAGAAACGGACAAGCGATTGAGTGTCCATGAGGCTATCTGCGCCCAGCGTTATGAGAATATTCAGAATCGCTTTGACGATGGTTCTAAGCGCATGACAAAGATTGAGTACCTCTTGTATGGGGTGATCGTTTGTGTGCTGTTTGGCCCCGGCGTGGCTGGCGAACTTATTAAAAAGGTGCTTGGACTATGAGTGAAGAAAAGATACAGGCTATGGAAAGTAAAGGACAACTTATTGAGAAGATCACATTTGCTCTTCTGCCTCTTCTTTTCTCTTGCGTCGTCTATTTGATGAGCGCCTTGTCAAACTTGGCACATGAGGTGACTATTCTAAATAGCAAAATCAGTTTGGTGGTCACCTCAGACAACAAGCAGGCATCTAACACTGGCGCTGAACTGGCGCGTGAAAAACTTCGCCAAGACCTTGAAAAAGAGATTCAACGCAACCGCGACCAGATTGCAGAGAATCGAATGCACATTGCCATTTTGGAAGAAAAGGTTCCTGTGTCCAAATCAATTAAAACTGTAACTGGGAAAGACTGACATGATTCCAATTGTTGCATCCCTCCTTGGTACATTGGCTCAGAACGGTCTGGGTCTTTTGTCATCTGCAATTCAAGCCAAAGGCAAAGAAGTTGTTGAGAACGCTTTGGGCGTGAAGATTTCCGACAACCCATCTGATGCTGAAGTTGCCAAGTTGCGCCAACTGCAATACGACCACGAGGAGCGACTGCTTGAGTTAGGCATTGAGAAGGCTCGTATTGAGCAAGAAGAGTTGACGGCGCTACTGAAAGCACAAGCCAACCAAGAGGACAACGTCAGCAAGCGTTGGCAGGCTGATATGTCCTCCGACTCGTGGTTGTCGAAGAATGTGCGCCCCGGCACGCTGGTGTACCTCCTGACTGCCTATTTGATATTTGCCCTGCTTGACGGCTATGGGTACAAGATAAGTGAGTCCTACGTCAACCTGCTGGGCCAGTGGGGGATGCTTGTGATGACGGCTTACTTCGGTGGACGTACCGTCGAGAAAGTCATGGAAATGCGCAGAAAGGACAAAGAATGAGCCTTAGTGACGAACAAGCCGCGTTCCTTCTGGATGCCTGCGCACTTATCAAATACGCCACAGAACAAGGTTTTAAAGTCACTGGCGGGGAATTAGCCCGTACACCTGAACAGCAAGCCATCTACGTCAAGACGGGACGCTCCAAGACCCTTAACTCTATCCACCTTAAACGCTGTGCCATCGACTTGAACTTCTTCAAGGATGGGCAGATAATATGGGACAAGGGCATCCTTGCGCCGCTGGGTGCTTATTGGGAAACTTTGCACCCTAAAAACCGTTGGGGCGGTAACTTTAAATCATTGGTGGACTGTCCACATTTTGAACGAAACGTGGGGTAAATATGGCAACCGCATCCGTAATGACCTACACATCGCTAGTTGAGAACATCCAGTCCTACTTGGAGAGAGATGACACGGCTACCGTCGATAAAATACCGCTTTTTATTATGTTGGCAGAGCAAATCATTGCCAGCCAGATCAAGTTTTTGGGTAACTTGACAGTCAACACAAGCACCATGACCGCAAGTACGTCAATTATTGACAAGCCTGCAAGGTGGCACAAAACAGTTTCTATGAACATAACGGTAGATGATGAGCGTCAACCAGTCCTTTTGCGTAAGTACGAGTACCTGCGCGAGTATTGGCCTAACGCAAACTCTACGGGAACGCCTGAGTTTTACAGTGATTACGACTACACGCATTGGCTTGTAGCCCCAACACCTGATGCCGCTTACACGTTTGAAGTCTTGTACTACGAGCGCATTCAACCCTTGGATTCTTCCAATCAAACCAATTGGTTCACCATCTACGCGCCCCAAGCGTTGCTTTATGGGTCTTTGTTGCAGGCTATGCCATTCCTCAAAAATGATGATCGAATGACTATGTGGAAGGCAAACTATGACCAAATCATGCAAACCTTAATGGCTGAGGACAAGTTGCGTATTGCTGATCGTCAAGCCGTAGTAATGGACAGTTAAGGATAAATTATGAGTTACAACAGCCCCTTCACGGGTAACGTCATCCAACCAACGGATGTTTCATACCGCGCCATAACCATTACAAATACAACGCTCCAGTTGGAATGGCCTATCAACGGTACGACTACTGATGATGCCGCCGCTCGTATTATGGAGGTAGCAACTACTGGGGTTTCAGAGTTGTGGATGCCTCCTGCTAATCAGTCTTCGGTAGGTAACGATGCGTTGATTCGTAACACTGGCGGTGAAGACTTTGATGTCATGGATTACGACGGTCAAAATGTTATTGTTACCGTGCTGGTAGGTGAGGCTCAATACATTTACATCACTGACAATCCTGATGAGCAAGGCACATGGGGCATCATTGCCTATGGTATTGGTTCTTCTGGTCAAGATGCGGCAACCCTTGCAGGGTATGGTCTTTTGGCTATTGGTCAGACGTTGAATCAGAGCCAACCTGTTACGACGTTTTCTTCTAACTACACAGCGTTAGCTACTGATCGTTCTAGCACTTATGTGTGGACTGGTGGTGCAGGAACTTTGACTCTGACCCTTGCGTCAACATTGGCTGACAATTGGTTTATGTTCTTGCGCAACAGCGGAACAGGTGCTTTGACTGTTGCAGGTTCTGGTGGAAATACCATCAATGGTTCTACTTCCATCATTCTTCAGCCAACAGATTCCTGCATTATTGTGTGCAGTGGAACGACTTTTTACACCGTAGGTCTTGGTAAATCAACGCAGTTTGCGTTTACCCAATTATCTAAAGCTGTTTTGTCTGGAACCTACACCCTAACCGCTTCAGAGGCGTCTAACGTCATTCAGAAGTACACAGGTGCATTAACAGGAAACGTAACAATTGTGGTGCCTGCTACGGTTCAGGTGTACTACATCGTAAATGAAACAACAGGTGCTTACACCGTCACAATCACAACGGGTGCTGGCGCTACGGCGGTTTTAACTACTGGTACCCAAGCCACACTAGTTTGCGACTCAGTCAATTTGTACAACGCAAACACCATCCTTGCAGGGTCGTCTTCAATCAGTTTGATTAACGGATCAGTTGGCGCACCGTCTTTAAATTTCGCATCGGAAACAACAACAGGTATCTACCGCGCCGCTTCGGGTGAATTTAATACGGCAATTCTTGGTGTTTTGAGATCAACAGTTTCTGCCTCTGGGCTTGCAATTGTTGGGACTGGAACCTTTAGTGGTGGTGTGCTTGGAGGCACATTTTGACCAAAAAAGTTTTTACATTAGATACCCAGCCCGGCGTTCAGCGGGACGGAACTGTATTCGATGCAAACTGTTACAACGACGGTCGATGGGTTCGTTTTCAACGAGGTCGTCCTCGTAAAATAGGTGGTTATAGGGCTATCGTTCAAAATGCACATGGGTACTCTCGCGGCATTTATGTCAACTCTGTTGACGGAAACAATCAGGTTTTTAATGGCTACGATGATGGTTTGGAAGTTGTCAACATTGATAACGACGGTATTGGGTCAGGGATAAACCAGTTCACGTTCACAGGCCCACTCTTAACGCTTAACACGCTTGTTGGTGGTTCTGGTTATGTAAACGCCACCTACACGGCTGTTCCTTTAACTGGTGGATCAGGAACAGGTGCAAAGGCTACTGTTGTAGTTTCTGGCGGAGCCGTTACCTCTGTGACCATAACGACTATCGGTAATGATTACGTTGTTGGGAATACTTTGAGCGCGTCAAACACCAACCTTGGTGGTAGCGGTTCTGGGTTCTCAATTAAAGTTGCAACAATTACTACTTTTACAGCAAACGATTTAAACCTATGGCAATTTGATTCAAGTTTTGACTCGCAGGGTTCTGGCAATCAATTGTTGATAGCACACGCTGGACAAAACCTTGCGCAAATTGATTCAACTGCTTTATCACCAGTTCTTGCTGGTGACATTTTTGGGCTTACGCTATCCCCCCTTGTAGACTCTTCTGGGACAGCCCCAACAGGCGACATCATTGAAGTTGCTGGTGGTGTGGTTGTACTGCACCCCTATGTTTTTGTTTATGGGGACAATGGGTTAATTAAAAATTGCGTTGCTGGTGACCCTTATGATTGGAACGGGCCTGACTCCAACGAGACCAATGTAGCCTCCACAAAAATTGTTAAGGGTCTTCCTGTGCGCGGTGGATCAAACGCACCGTCTGGTTTGTTTTGGTCGTTAGATTCTTTGATTCGCGTGTCCTACACCCCGACCACAATTACTGTTGGGGCAACATCTAGCACTTTTTATTGGCGCTATGACATCATTTCTAGCCAATCATCTATTCTTTCAAGTCAGTCTGTGATTGAGTATGACGGCATTTATTATTGGTGTGGGTCAGATAGGTTTTTGCTTTACAACGGTGTGGTTAAAGAAATTAAAAACACGTTCAACCAAAATTACTTTTTTGACAACTTAAACTACGCACAACGTCAAAAAGTTTATGCCAACAAGGTTCCTCGTTTTGGAGAAATTTGGTGGTTTTTTCCATCTGGAGACTCTGAAGAGTGCAATGATGCGGTAATTTATAACGTGCGAGAAGACATTTGGTACGACGCTGGTGAGGCATTAGGTGCAAACAGGTCGGCTGGTTATTTCTCACAAGTTTTTCATTACCCAATAAATGCAGGTACAACTAAGACCACACAAGATTTGCTTTTTTCGGCGTCTATTGCAACAACCAATAGCAGTGCCAACATTACGATTGCCCCTAATAATTTGGTTGCTGTTGGGCAATTAGTTATTTCAACTAGTTTGCCTACTAACAGTTTAATAACTGCTATTGTTGCAACCGTGGCATCTCCCACGGCGGTGTCTGGCGTGTCTGGTGCAAGCACGATTGTGGTTAGCAGTGCCACAGGCATTCTGCGCAATCAAGCTGTAACTGGAACGGGTATCGGAGTTGGAGCGGTTGTCACGGTCATTGCTGGTACAACAATTACATTGTCTGTTGTCAATAGCGCAACTGTGTCTGGTGCGCTTTCTTTTGCTGGGTTGACTTTAACGCTATCTTTGGCGGCTACAGCAACAATAATTGAGACTGCTACGTTTAACACTGTGGCTGGATTAGTTACGTTATGGCAACACGAAATAGGAACTGACGAAGTAGTGGCAAGCACTTCAAATGCCATTGAAAGTTACTTTGAAACATCGGACTTAGGTTGGGTGCAGGGCGGCCCGCCCCAGACCTCTCCAGTTGGAGATAATGTTTGGCTTCGTTTAGAGCGTGTTGAGCCTGACTTTATACAGACTGGCGAGATGACTTTTAGGGTGATTGGTCGATCCTTTGCGCAGTCTGAGGATGTTACATCCGACCCTTATACATTTGATCCAGACACTGGCAAAATTGACATGAGAGAGCAACGACGCGAAATTCGATTGTTTTTCAAAAGCAATGTACAGGGCGGTAACTACCAAATGGGTAAAGTTTTACTTAGCGCCACCGTTGGTGATGTGAGACCATAATGCTTGCAGTTGTCTACGACCCTCGTTACCACACCTTTGACTCATGGGCGTCAATCATGTGTGAGGCGTATGCTGGGCAACAGTTGTCAATTCCAAATGCACAAACCGATTGGAAGCAGTGGGCAACGGGTTTGAAGGCAATTGATGTGTTTACAAATGAAGGCATACCTAGCCCTGACATCTACGATGATTGGCACGATTGGGCGGCGGCTCTAGTCGGTGCTGTTAACCAGAGGGTTAAATAATATGCGAGGCGGATACGATTACGAAGAGTCCTATGAGGACACCGCACCTGAAGAGGTAGCGCCTACGGCCCTTGCAACGCCCTCTGACGACCAAATTCTTGCCTTTGTTCAAGCCAACATTGATAACCCTGCGTTGATTGCTGAGACAGCGGCGCAGTACGGTGTTTCTGTTGCTGACTTGTCCCGCGTTACTGGCTATGGAGAAGACGCTGTTGTTAGTTATTTTCAACAAGCTGATGTTGCCCCCCCTGCATATACGCCTCCACCTACTGGCGGTCTTAATGCTGTAGCTGAGACAACTACTCCTCCACCACCTCCTCCAGAAAGAGTTGAAGAGCCGCCTCCACGTCCAGAGATTTACGAGCCTCCTCCAGACCCAGAGGAACCTATCTACGAGCCACCTCGTCCACCAGAAAAGCCTGTCTACGAGCCTCCACGTCCGCCTGTGATTGTTGAGCGTCCAGAGCCGCCTCCACCTCCAGTGGATGTTAGACCCCCTCCACCTCCTCCTATAAGGGAGATTGAAGAACGTCCTCCAGAGAAGCCTGTGGTTGAGCCTCCTCGCCCTCCAAAAGAGATTGTGGAGCGTCCAGAGCCACCTCCACCACCACCTCCTGTGGAGATAAAGCCTCCTCCAATTGAGGAAAAACCTGTTGTGGAGCCACCTTCGACACCGCCACCTTCTGTTGAAAAACCTGTGGTTTTGCCAACAGTTACTGATTACCAAGGCAATCAGTATGACGGTGCTCAGTTATTAACGCTGGCTCAACAAATTGCACAAAACGCAGGCTCCATGACTGGCGGTGCATTTCAAACTAAAGGTCAGAATATTGGTTTTGCCGCCAGTGAAGCAAATACTCTATTAGGTAGGACAGCTACAGCATCCGAGCAGGTGCTCTTGGATATGGCGCGTCAACTGATTCAAACTGGCGTAACTGATTTGAGTCAGTTAAAAACCCAAGACATTACAAGTAGCGGTGTTAGTGTTCAAATTGACCCTGAGACAAATCAATACTACGCGCTTATTCCAAGTGGAGATGGCGAAACATCTACTCGCAAAGAATTAACTCCTGATCAAGTTGCCAAGATTAAAACCGAGGAAATTTATTTAGGTGGTGATAACGGCACACAAATCCAAAGAACAATTGATGACTTAGTTACAGGCAAAGGCTTGTTTGCTAATGGCAAGTTGTTGACACAACAAGATGCTGTAGATAACCCTATTGCATACACGATTGGTGCTACCTACACAGGTGGTGGTGGTACTAGTTATGACTTGAAGTTTGATCCTAAGACTGGCAAGTCGGTAGTTTCTGCAAATGGTTTTACAACCAGTGACGCAGACTCAATCATGCCAATCATTATGGTTGCGTCAAACTTCTTGTTGCCCGGCGTTGGCTCCATGCTTGCCAGCACACTTGCTGAGGCTGGTATGAGTGAGATTGTGTCTCAGGTTGTTTCAAAGGCTGTCATCAATGGCGTGACAAGCGGCATCATGGCTGAAGCCTCTGGCGGACAATTTGGGGATGGATTTTTAAAGGGTGCCGTTACTGGTGCTATCTCTGCTGGTGTTGCTCCAATGATCTCTACGGCATTGCCGTCAGACCTTTCGCCTGCTATGTCCACTGCTTTAACCAAAGCAGGCACAGCGGCTATAACGGCTCTAGCAACTGGCAAAGATGTCGGTACTGCTGTTGGTACTCAGTTGCTTAATTCTGTTGTTGGCACAGGTCTTTCATCTGTTACTGGTGAGATGGGACTTTCAACTGCTGATGCAAAATTGTTGAACTCTGTTTTAACTCCAGTCATAACTCAATTGGTTACAAATGGCAATGTCAACGATGCAACCATAATGAATGCTGTGTTGTTGGCTGGCTCTACCGTGCTTGCTAATACGGGTTCTATTACTAATACTACGGATGTAACCACTGGTGACGACACTAGCGGTGGCGGATTAAACTTGCTTGCACGAGATGCGGCTAGTACGCTTGGGACTGGTTTGGCAACAGCATCAACAGTAAATGGATTAGTGAGTAAAGCAACATCTTTAACCCAACCAGTAACCAAAGTTAACAAGACTAAAGCCAGTTTGGTTGGCGCTCTGACAACAACAGGTAAGCCAACAACCAAGGTAGCGGCTGTAAAGCCTGCGGCGTTAAGTACACTTAATGCGGCTAAAACAACAAGTTCAGCAGTAAAACCCGCCGCTCTTGGTGCATTGAATACAGCTAAGAAAACCCTGACTGCACAGCAAATTTCTCAATTGAAAGCAAACAAGCCAGCGGCACAAGTTAATGTGGCAAACTTGACACCAATTAAAAAAGCTACACCGCCGCAAAAAGTGGACGTTAAAACCTTGATACCTGTAAAAACGGCACAGTTGCCAGCAGGCTTGAATACGAAGAAAATGGGGTAAATTATGGCAAGAACAGTACGCAACCCTTTGGAATTAAGAACGCCCGTCCGAACAATTAGTTCGGTCATGCGTAATGCACCCCGTCAACAATTCAGACCTACTGAATTAGATTTTGGCGATGGTTTTGGTCGTTCGGATCGAGGTGACCGAGGCGGTCGCGGTGGCATGGGAGTTCGCGGTGATCGCGGCGGTCAAGATGATTTTGGCAATTTAACCTCTGTTACTCGCGCACCCCGTGAAACAATTGCTGGTGGTTCTCCTGTATCTGGAGGCGTAACAACCCCAACTTCTCGTGGAACAACTACAGGTGCTCCAGTAGCGCGTGTGCAAACAGGTGCAAGCAGAGCACCACAGGGTCTAGCTAAACCTGCTGTTACTTCGACACTTAAGGCACCCACTTCTCAGGCTGGCGCTAAACCACCCGTGGCAAAACCTGTAACGGCTAAAGCAACCACACTCAAGCCAACAACAGCCAAAACGCCTGTTACTGCAAAGACTGCGGCTAAAGCACCAGTTACTGCTAAAACAGCGGCTAAGGCTCCTGCGGTGGCTAAACCCGCCGTTACGTCCAAGTTAACTACGCCTGCCAAAACACCTGTTGCCGCTAAGACAACAACTACAAAAGCTCCTATTGCGGCTAAGACTACTACGCCAGTTGCCAAAACTCCAGTTATAAAAACTCCAGCAGTTAGCCCAGTTAAACCAACAACGCCAACTACTAAGCCAACAAGCAGTTTGACTAGCGCATTAAAAACTGCGGCTATTGGTGCGGGTACAGCCGCGCTGGTTAACAAGTTAATTGGTAAGACTCCAACAACCACAACAACAAAACCAACAACAACAACAAAACCAACTGGAATTCCAACAACAACCACAACAAAGCCTACTGGGATTTCCACCACAACAAAACCTACGGGCATTCCAACATCGGTTTTAAAACCACCCGTTGCAAAGCCAACATCTACAGCGACTAAAGCGGCAACAGCCGCCGCCGCTACAAAAGCCGCGACTTCTACAAAAGCCACTGGTGCCACAGGCGCAACTGGTACTTTGACAGAAGAGCAGATTCAAGATGAGTTGGATAAAGCTAAAGCATTAGAAGAGGGCAATGTTGTCCCTGAAGGCGCTGTAACCAATGAAGATGGTTCTTACTCAGTTACTGAGGATGGCATGGTTACAACCTATGACAAGGATGGAAACATCATTGGCATGGAGGCGGCTGAGGACACTACAACTGGCGTAGACACCACAACTGGTGCAGACACAACACTGACCACTGGTGCAGACACTTCTACCATGACAGACCTTGGTGAAGGTTACTTTGCTGATGCCGATGGAAACGTCTATGGCGCTGATGGCAACTTGATGTACACCGTCGGTGCAGATGGTGAGTATGTTGATGCAAATGCTACTGGCGTTGATACAACTACTGCTGATGCAACAACTTGGACAGACCCTGACACTGGATTAACTTGGAATCAAGGTGCGGATGGTGAATGGTCTCAAGAGGGTATTAGCACTGAAGACGTAAACTCTTGGACTGACCCAGATACAGGGATGACTTGGAATTTAGGAGCCGATGGCGAGTGGTCTCAAGAGGGTTTAGGTTCTGCTGAGGAAGTCACTTCGTGGACTGATCCTGATACTGGTGAAACATGGAACCTCGGTGCTGATGGTGAATGGAACCAAGAAGGTGGTGACGACACGTTGGTTGACGACACATTGGTTGATGATGGATCAGTTGACGACACATTAGTTGCTGACGATGAATACGTCGATGACGGTTCAGATTATGAAGAAGCCAAGGGCGGCTCAATTGTTAAAAAGTACAAACGTAATGCACGTCGCTTTGAAGATGGTGGCGAAGTTTATATGCCCGATGGAGCGGAAGACAACAACGACGGCACATTTACATTGGACAACACCGTTTATGACATGATGTCAGGTAATCCGCTGTACACAATGAATGTTGACGGCGAGATTATGAGTGTTGAGCCGTCTGCCAATTCTGGTTATGAAGACAATGGGGATGGTACATATACCCTTGAGGGCATTACCTACGATATGCAGACGGATATGCCTCTGTACAAAGAAAATGCAGATGGCGGAGTTGATTTAGCCACCGACAACAATGATGGTACATATACGATTGGCAATCAGACCTACGATATGCAAACCAATGAACCGCTGTACACAACAGACGCAGACGGAAACATCGCTGTTGGTGCAATTACATCTTCTGGTTCTGGAAACAAACCAAGTTTCTTAGCGCAACAATCAGATCGCGATGAGTCTGTTTCTGGTCGATATGATCAACCATACCAAAACCAAACTGGCATTTTGGATTCTTTGTTAAACGCCGTGCGCGATAACCCCGGTCTTGCTGGCGGTGCCGTAGGTGCTTTGATTGCATCTTTGATGGATCAGGCTGGTGGCAGTGATTCTGCTGGCACAAGACAACCTGTAGACATCTCTGAGTTGACTTCATTCAATCCTCGCACCACAGACTTTGGTGCAGGTATGGTTGGCGGTCGCACAGGTACTGGTAGCCCAATCGTTTCTTATGCTGACTACTCAGAAGGCGGCGGGGATGAAATCATTGATGATCGCTTGTATTCTGATCTTGGAATATCGGGGTACTTAAGAGAACCCGATATGAATAACTACAGGGATGAAGAGGGTAACCTCACAGATCAGTCTGGAAACCTTGTTGATGAATACGGCTACTTGCTAGAAGACGGTGGCTATGAAGAAGAGCCACAAGAAGAATATATGGCTGAAGATATGGCTGAGGAAGAACCAGCAATGGCGGGTGGCGGTACAACGCACTACACGTTTGGTCGCGTGATGAACCCTGCTGAAAATCTTGGCTTGGGTCAAGGTATGAAAAAGGGTGGTCTATCACAGGCGCACACTGTTCACAGCCATCAAACCAACCCAGTGGTAAATAATCGTGTGGACTTCCGTAAGGGTTCTGCTGTTAACGGTGCAGGCGATGGTCAATCTGACGACATCCCAGCATGGTTAGCTGACGGTGAATACGTTATGGATGCCGAATTGGTTTCCATGTTAGGTAACGGTTCAAACAAAGCTGGTGCCAAAGTTCTTGATAAATTCCGAGAAGATATTCGCGCTCACAAAAGAAGCGCCCCGCTTGGTAAAATACCACCAAAGGCTAAATCACCTTTGAACTATCTGAAGGAGTCTATGAATGGCTGATCTATTCCAAGGCGCGGCACTGCCTGACGTAACCACAACGACGCAGTCGCAAGATGTTGCACCAGAGTTTTACACTGACTACCTACAAGACATTGCCAACTTAGGTCAAAGCGCTGTCCAACAGGGCGGTGTGGCAGGCTTTAGCCCGTTGCAACAGCAAGCCCTCCAGATGGCTCCCAACATGGCTTTTGCTGGGACTGGCACATTAGGTCAAGCCAGCCAGATGTTGACGGGTGCAGGCGGTACAGCCGCTCCTGAGATTGTTGGCGGGTACATGAACCCCTATCAAGACTATGTAGTCGATGAGATGGGTCGCTTGACACAACGCAACGTACAAGAAAACGTGCTTCCAGCATTGGGTGCGGCGGCGGCTGGTACTGGTCAGTTTGGTTCACGTCGCCAACAGCAAGTCACTGGAAACACGCTTAGAGACATTCAGAACGATTTATTGGGCAGACAGTACCAAGCCCTCAGCGGTGGTTACGACAAGGCTACAACAGCCGCTCAAGCCGATCTACAGCGCCAATTGCAGGCTGGTCAAGGTCTTACCAGTTTAGGTCAAGAGCAGTTTCAAACAGGAACTGGTGGATTGACTGCGCTGTATAACATGGGTGCCAACGAGCAGAAGTTAGGTCAAGCCGCATTGGATTACCCAATGATTCAGGCTCAAAACTACGCTAAATTGCTGGCTGGTCAAAACATCCCCCAAGGGTCAATCAAACAAACCGTGGCACCCGGCGCTCAGGGGCAGTTTGGCATTAGCCCATTGGCTCAAATTGGTTCTTTGGGTTCTATCTTGTATTCTTTGTATAACGGTGATCAAAATGCCGCCGCTACAACCGCAGTGCAAGCTGGTCAACCAGTTCCTGTTAAAAGGGCGGCAACTGGCGGTGCTGTAATGATGGCGGATGGTGGCGGTCTACAAGACGTTATGCCAAACAGCGCGGCATACCACGATGGTCAGGGTAATTATTACGACGAACACGGCTATTTGGTGGGGTAAAGAATGATTGCACAACAACCACAGGGCGGCTTGGGTCAAGTCTCCCAGCCTCCACAGGCTAAACCCGCCGCTTTACCGCAGGGAAAACCTGCGCAAAAAACAGATCAATCTGCTGATGCAGATCGAATTGCCGCTGAACAAATAACATCTCAGGACGAGCCGTTTGATGTCAACAGAGAGATTACGAACCTGAACAAGGGTCGTATGCAGTTGGATGCGCAAATTCAAAAGATGCAGGAGTCTTTAACCAAGCGCCAGACATTGCCGTATGACCCACGTTTTATGGCGCTAGGTATTGGTTTGGGTTCTCCTACAAAGACTGGTCAATTTACTGAGTCTCTTAGCCAAGGCATGGGAAAGTTCCATGAAGCTACACTGGGTGAGAACGAGCGCCAGCAAGCTACGGATACGCAAAACCTTGACCTCTTAATGAAGCAACAACAGTTGCGTCAGAAGTTGGCTGGTTCTGCAATGCTCCAAAACTTGGGTGGCCCACAACCAGCGCCCATGCCATCACAAGGCGGTGCTCCGCTGGGTGGATTAGCCGTGCCTGCTAATGGCGGTACTCCTGACCTGTCAGCTATTCGTGCTGGTGCTCCTCCAATGGGTGGAATGCCTACGAGTCGCCCCGGTCTTCCAACGACCGTCACAGGCTTTGCACCAATTGGTCGCAGAGAACTTGTTGCTGGTCAACAGATCGGCGATCCAGACACAGAGAAGTTTTTGTTCAATCTTCAAAAAGCGGAAGTCGAACAAAAGAAAGCGGCAGATGCTGGCTTTACTGAAGTTACGATTCCAACAACAGATAAAAAAATTAGGGTTCGCACTGAAGTTGCGGACAAGTTTGATATTGTTGCAAAGCAAGCCGCACAAACAGGGGACGAACAACTTCTCATTCGTTTTATGGTTGAGAACAATATGATTCCTGCTATTGGAAGAAAAGTAAACGCGCAGGGTCAAGTCGAGTACAACAAACCACAAACTGCACAAGAGGAAGCCGCAAGCAAAGTTGGGATGGAAGAAACCCAACGTGAACGTGCAAAGGCTTCTGAACTTGAGGCTGGTGCTGTTTTGCAAAGAGGTCGTAACGCTCAGTACATAGAATCATTGGCTACTGATGTTCTTAGTTTGACGGATACCAACAAGAGAGCATTTGAATTGATGCAGAACGCATCAGTTCGCGATTCTTTGTTCCGTGCTATTGAGCAAGGTGCATCAGCATCGGTCGGCCCTGTCGCAGTGTCGTTTAATTTGCCTATTCGTATTGCATTGCAGGGAAACAAAGAGTATCAGTTGACCAAAGACGACATTACCGCTTTGCAGTTGTTCCAACAAAAGCAGTCTGCAATTACGGCAGAGATGCGCAAGATGGCAAGAAGCCCCGGCGAGGGCGCGACCGACAGAGCCGAAGGTCAGTTGTACGCCGCTATTGGTTTACTGCCAAGCGACTCAGCCAAGGCTCTGGCGCTCAAGTCTGAAGCAATGATTCAATACGCTCGTTATAACGCACGCGCCGCAGAGTTGTTGTCTAAATTCCAAGAAGAGAATCCAAACAAATCTTATACATACTTCTACCATAACGACCCACAGTTCAAAGAACTTCAAAAGAACTATATCTCTACGCTCAATCAGATGCGTGATAAAAATGCGGACACTTTACGGACATCGCCAAAGGTTCCTGCGGCGTCTGCCACACCTGCGGGACAGTCTGGTGGTGAGCGCAAACCACCAAAGGGTTGGAAGAAAATGCCAGACGGTTCTTTTGAGAAAGAATAACCATGCCAACAGTTGCTGAGTTCAACAATAACCCCGGCAATATCAAGCCCCCACCCGGCATGACCTACAAGGGTCAAATCGGCATTGATGACCGAGGTTTTGCTATTTTTCAAAATGCCGCTGACGGTCGCAATGCGCTAATCCATGACATACAAGTCAAGCAAAAGAACGGGATTAACACCCCTCAATCTTTTATTGACAGGTACGCTCCAGCGGGCGCAGAAAATCCAGAAGAAGGTCGTGACAACTACAAAGTTGGAATGGCTGGACATCTTGGCTTAAAAAGCACAAAAGACCCTTTCCCAGAAGGTTCAGCAGAAAAGATTGCTGACTTTATTACGTCGTTTGAAAGCGGAAAGCAAGCAGGGCAAACGGAGCAACAAGCTAACCCTAACAACCCATTTGCAGGCGGTGTACCCCTTGCAGATAAAGCGCGTGAGGCTTCAACAACTGAAGGCACAACAAATACTACGCCAACGGCTCAAGACTTTGTAAACCCAGCAGTGGTGGCGGGTGCTGGCGCTTTAGTTTCTGGGGTAGGTCAACTTGGTTCTCAGCCAGAGTATTTTGGCACCCCTCCCGATATAAACGAAATTAAAGAGTCCGCAAGAAGCAAAATTACTGCTTTAGAAGAGTCTGGCAATAAAACAATTGCCGCTTTACAGGAAGCGGAAGATAAGGCTCTTAGACGGCATCAAATTGCGGCTGACCGTTTGCAAACGCGAATGACCAACCCTTCCCCAATTGCGGGAGGTCAAACACTTGCCGAACTTGAACAAGAATTTAAAATATCTCAATATGCTCTACAAAGCGCAGATAGAGAATTAAAAGCCCGTATAGCCGAGCAAAAGGCTAAGGTGTCACCCACCCCTGCGGCGACTACACAAAACGTCCTACAGACTGGTTCTATGGCTTCTGCGACCCCTCAGATCATTACTGACCTCAATGCTCCAGTGTCACGCACGGCAACTGAGCAGATGATGCAGGGAACCATTGACCCTGAAACTGGGACAACTGGCCGCCAACGTATGAATTTTAACGAGGTCTCATCGTTTCAAAAGTTGCAACGTGAAAATCAAGAAAAAGCACTTTTAGAAGCATCAAAATCTGGTGTAGTTCCTGATTCTGGACAACGCGCAAGGTTGGCTTTTGGTATGCCCGATGCAACTCCTTCGGGAATTATTGTTCAGCCAGAGGTTGCCGCGCCGCTTAAACAGCAGGCAGAACTTGAGCAACGCATGGTTGATGACAAAGCCGCGCAAGAGCGTTTAGCCCAGCAAAATGAAATGGATCGCCTTAAAGAAGAGCGTGCATTGGCGGCACAACGTCAAAGCCAAGCGCAATCCGCTTTAACCAAAGCACAAAATGCCCAGACTACTGGTGTATCACGCGCTCAGACTGCGGCAGAAACAGCAGAAGATCGTGCGCTTGCGGCGCGACAAGATTTGGAAAGCGGAAGACAAACCGCACAACAAAACCTTAATGAAAGTGGCGCTAAGGTAAGTGCTCAAGCAAAAGCCGATATAAAAGCGGCTAAGGCGGCACCCAGTGGCGTTGGTCGATATTTGGCAAACACTGGTGTTGCAGTTGGTAAGACAGGTCTTTTGAATCCTGTTGGTCGTACAACAATAGGTGGAATTGGTGGATTGCAGGCGGCTAGAGGTATCAATGAACTAGCCAATATGCCAATCGAAGAACTTATCAAACGCTACCAAGCTGGTGAGCGCAGTCCTGAGTTGCTTGCGGCTATCCAACAAGCGGCTGGTGCTACTGCTCAAACTGGTTTTGGTGCGGCGGCTACGGTGCCAGTGGTTGGCCCTAAAACCGCAAAGATTAAAGGTGCTGGCGCTCTTGGAACATTAGGAATGGGTCTTTATGAAGGCTATAAAGCGTTCACCGAACCTAATAAAGTTACGCCATAATTGCCATTGAGGAGCAGTTGCCACTCTCCTTTTAGCCCCCCTAAAATGGGGGCTTTTTTTATGCTGAACCACCAGTGTTGTAGAGCAACAATTGGGTTTGAAAGAAACTCTCACGAGCCTCTTCAAACCCGTCGTCATAACCTTTTTCGTAAGCCTCTTGCAAGGCTTTTAGAATTTCGGTTTCTGATTGTGCAAAGCCTTCCCAACTTCTGGGTTCATCTCGCTTACGATCTGTACGCATCTTAGGTGCTCCCTCATTGCAATCGTAGGCGTTACATACAATTCAATTTTATTGGCAAACTGAATAATGTCTAATTCCTCTGCATAGATTGCGTTTGGCAATTTATCGTCGCAGTAAAAATAAACTTGTTTGATTTCTTCTTCACTTAACATTGATACCTCATTGATGTTGATTTTTAAGTTGCCAGAAAGATAGCAGGTGCATAAACATATCGAACCCGCGACTCAAGTCCTCGGCTGACCATTCTTTGACGACGACCAGCCCCTCTACGTTGCGGGACACAAACACATTCGCACACCGTGCATGGGGAATGCCTAAACCAACTCGATATGCAGAGAGTTGCATAAGGTGTTCGTCATAGGCGTCGACCTTTGCGGGGTCGGTAAACTCTTTAGTTTTAATGTCAATGACGGCGTTAAGGGTGCCAGCGCAAAATAGATCGCACTTACCTCCAAAACCCGCCTCGTGTGCAAATGATCTTTCGGAAATCCAAACGGCTTCTCCAAAGTGCTCAGTGATTGCTTTGACACAGGCTGTAACACTCTCTTGGTGTCTTCCTGTAGGGGTATCTTCATAATGTCCTTGAATCGATGCATGGATAGCAGTTCCCGCATCCGCCGCAGAACGACCCTGTTCTTTGGAATCGTTGATGATTCGGTCGATGTATTCCTTTTCAGGCTCGTCTGGGCGGCGGGGAAGGGTTAGCGCGGCAAACAGAACTTGTTGTTGCATCCAAGCCAGCAAAGCGGGTTTAGCGGCGACATTGAGCACCGTCGTGACCGAGGGTACCAAGTTCATCTTGCGTGCGTCACGCAGGGTTGTATTGCGTTGACCGCCCTTAGCGGCTTCAACGGTGTATTGTGGAGCACCCTCGCGGGTGTACCAATGGTTAGACTCACTAGCCCGTGGTGTTGATACTGTTAGCGTCATTGACAATCTTCCGTTCTAAAAGGGAATGTCAGAATCTATGTCATCAAAACCAGAACTTGGTGCTTGCTTTGGTGTGGGCAGTATTTTCTTGTTCCACTCAGGAGTAGATTGAATCTTCTCTTTAATTTTGTTTCCAAAGGTCTCAAACAATGCCATGTCTGGATTCTCTAAATCAAAAATCTTCAACTCGTTATGACCCTCTGGCAAACCAGCTTTTTTGATCTGTGAGGACACTGGGTTGATGCTAGAGATGTTGGTGTACTCGTTGCCGTCGTTACCCTGCTCTTTGACAACAGACAACATAGCCCAAACACCCAATACATTTTTGAGTTGGAACCCTTTGAGTTCGTCGGCAGTAAATGCGCGTGAACGCCAGTTCTCAAGTTCTTGTCTAAGAATCGCATTCTCACCAAGGCTGGCGGTGAAGTTCTTGCTGATAGACATTGGCTCACCCTTGTCGGTCACAATTGAATTGCCATCAGCATCCTCGCTGTGAACCTCAAACTGCAACATAACTTTTGGCTGTTGCTTGGTCTGACCTTTCCAAGTGGTGGATTGCGTACCCATGTCGACAATACGATAGCACCGTGCTAGGTGCATACCAGACGGTACGGGTTTGAAGGTGGATGACCCACCAGATGCTTTCACTGTTAATCCCATTATTCGCTCCTTGAAATTGAAATGGTTTGTAGTTTCACTGTTTGCGTTTTAGGCACTCCGCATTCACTGCGGATGATGTCCCAATCAGCCCCTGTAGCAACACCCGCCTCAGCCCTTGTTAGGGCATCTTCGAGCATTTGCACTCTTTCAAGCATTGCTTGTTTGTATTCGCTGTTCATATTTGTTCGCTTTCGAGTTAAACACACCGCACTGTACCATGTTTAACTTGATCGTACAATACTACTTGCACAAATATTTTTTTGGTGTAAGATGACGTTAACTTAACAAAAGGAGTTACATGACATTAACCGAATACTTCAACGATAAACCAAGGGGTGCCAAGGTCGCGTTAGCCAAGACTCTAGGCATCAGCAAAACATGGCTATCACTCATCATCAGTGGGCGACACCTGCCTAGCCCTGAACTGGCTCGCGACATCGAAGCGAATACTGGCAGAAAAGTGAAGAGGGCTGATCTCAGACCCGACATATTTGGAAAGACAGCGAAATGATTTGGTACAAATTCCACATTGGCGATTACATCTCACACACTATGCATTTAGACGATGCCGAGGACTTGGCGTATCGACGACTGTTGGATTGGTATTACATGAGCGAGAAACCTTTGCCATTGGACGTGGCATTGGTTGCTCGCCGCATTAGGTTGGACGAGGAAGTTATTGAACCTGTTTTAAAAGAGTTTTTTGTAAAGACTGAGGAAGGCTATCGCCACCTTCGTTGTGATGTGGAAATTACCAACTACAACATTCGCGCAGAAACCTCAAGAAGAGTTGGAAAACTGGGCGGGAAAAAGAAGCAGGCACCCTCCGAGGTAACCCACGAGGTACCCTATGAGGTACCCCAGCAGGGTTCGGATGAATCGTTAGGTATTACCGAACCCTCGAAGGTACCTCGAAGCCCCCCTAAACAGAACAGAACAGATACAGAACAGAACATAACTTTAGATGCTAACGCATCTATGTCGGGAACTTCGTTCCCTCCTTGTCCCCACAAAGAGTTATTGAAACTCTATCAAAAACATTTGCCCCACCTAACGCAACCAAGGTTGTGGGAAGGCTCTAGGATGACCACCATGCGTTCAAGATGGGTTCAGGCTAGTAAACCATCAGAATACTCGCCAAAGGGCTACAACAGCCTTGTAGACGGCTTGGCGTGGTGGGATTCGTTCTTTGGCTACATCGCTGGCGACACAAGCCTTGCAAAAGGTTTCGAGACTAAAGGTAGGAATTGGCAACCAGACTTGGTTTGGATTATCAATCCAACTAACTTTGCAAAAATTATTGATGGGAAATATTCAAAATGACATTTGCTAAACCAGACAAAAAGAGCGACGACTTTGATGATGACTCCAAAAGGTACTGCTCGTACCCCGGCTGTCAAAACCTTTGGTCGGTCAGGATAGACAGGCAGTTATGCAGTCGCCATGCTTGGGGTGACAACCAACCCAAACGACCGATTCCCCAAAACTACTACGAAAAAGATACGGATTTTTGATGAACTTTTTTGATGCAAAGAAACTGCTGGATGAAGTGAAGGAGGGGATACAACACCCCCTTCACAAGATCACTCTGGCTTTACAACTAACTGGCGACTTAGACTTTGAATGAGAAGAAAGAAGGTGAAGGAGTCGATGAACATCGCCACCGTTGTCTCGTTCGATGGGTCATCGCAAAGCGCATCCAAGATCGTGCTGGTGCAATCGAGTGGCTTAACGGTTACCGTGACCACAATGGGAAGAATCACAGAGGATGGAACGACATTCATCCCAACTCTCGACTTGAGGCGGATGTTAAGGATCAATGGAACAAAGGTAACAGAGGAAATGAAGGCGAATGGAAATGATTGAAATCACACTACCTTGGCCTCCCTCGGTCAACACATACTGGCGTAACTTTGACGGTCGCATGATCATCAGCGCAAGAGGGCGCGAGTACCGTGAGACTGTTGGTGACCAGATGACATTGCAAAAGATGGTGAAGCATTTCAAGGGTCAACTCAAGGTTGAGATTGAAGCATTCAGACCAGACAAACGACGCAGGGATTTAGACAACCTGCTGAAAGCAACGCTAGACGGATTGGCTCACGCTGGCGTGTATGAGGATGATTCACAGATTGTTGACTTGCACATCTACTGGGCAAAAGACATTGGTGGAATGTTAAAAATTAAAATTGAGGAACTACTATGACCGCATATGCTTTTCGTTTTGTTAATGAAGCTGAAGAACCAACTGGTTACTACGGTTTTGCATTTGGTAAAAATAAATATGATTTGTTTTGGCAGATTGATGAACATGGCGATCCTTACAGCGTGCAAGTCAGAACCATAGACCGAGGCAGTGTTTGTTTTTTAATTGAAAACGATGAATTAACTAAACATGAAATTGAGGCTGACTACATTGAATTTGGAACTTGGAAGAGACCTAATTGGGATGCTCTTAAATTTTCTAAAACAGAGGCTAATGCATGAAAGATGAACCAAAACTAATCGACATCTTTGCGATGTTGGCTTTACACGCAATTTTGCGTAACGCTGATGAAGGTGTTTTTCCGCATGATATTGCGCGTGCATCGTATGACTTTGCAGAAGCAATGATGGAGGAAAGAGAGGAGCGTAATGCATGAAATTTGGAACATCATGTTGTTGGTGTTTACATTGACTGGCGCACTGTGTTGGTTATGCATGGCGGTGCTGATATTTTTTATTTCATTAAGCGATAAAAGGAGCGAATGATGAGCGAAGAGAGAGACCCACACAAAGCAGTTGATTACATCTTGAAACACGCCGCGCTGTTTGCAAAAGCGAAGGCAGAGCGCACCTACATCGAGCACTATCGTAAGAGTTTGAAGGGAATACTCATGAAGCGGTCAATGGAGACTGCAATCGGTGCGCAGGAACGCGAAGCCTACGCACACTCAGAAATGATTGCACTGCTAGAAGGTTTAAAGGCGGCTACCGAAATTGAGGAGCGCCTCAAATGGGACATCACAGCGGCTACTTTACGCGTGGAAATATGGCGAACAGAACAAGCGAATAACAGAGCAGAAGGGAAGGCAACATTATGAGAACAGAAGAAGACGAAGCATTCGAGGAGTTAGAGCAAGCACTTGGATGGCGTAAGCGCCAGATTGTCCAGCGTCAACTTAGCGTTGAAGAAAACATGGCTCGCAACGAGGTACTTGAAGAGATAGCCACGGTGTTTGACAAGATGAAATCCTCTGGCGATACAGCCGCATCCTTCGCGTCCTACGTCAGGGGGATGAAACAATGACCGACAAACAAAAAACTTGTCAGGTGTGCCGCCTGCGACCAGCAGACAAGCAGGTGCAAACCAGCAAGGGCGCTCCGCAGTGGCGATGCCAGACCTGCCACGACTTGAAGAATCGTGCAGGATTTACAAAGGGGAAACAATGAAAGACGACGACGACATTCAAGAATATGTTAGACCTTGGAAGGGGTTAACAGAGGATGAAGTATTTGCACTTAGCAACACAATGCCCTACGCAAATCGTTTTGAATTTGCCAAAGCCATTGAAGCCAAGCTGAAGGAGAAAAACACTTGACCACCCTCAAAGAAAAAAAACATATGAATGCGGTGGCTGAACTAGGTTGTGCCGTTTGTCGTCGCATGGGGTATGCAGGCACCCCAGCAGAACTACACCACCCAAGGCGTCTTGCAGGCGGCTGGGGACGTTCTAGCCACATGAGTGTCATACCACTATGCCCAGAGCACCACAGAGGCTCTACGGGCTTGCATGGGCTTGGCACAAAGGGTTTCCCTAAGCACTGGGGCTACACAGAGGAAGACTTGCTCAAAGATACCCTTGAACTACTGGGTGTTGCAGAAGAACAACATTAGGGTATGTCCTAATAAAATAATTGTTGACCATGTTTAATTTGGAGTTACACTTCATCCATCGACACAGCAATAACGCACAGTCGATACAGCGAATAGGAAACAGCGAAATGACTACTACCACAGCACTCAAGATCGTAGACCAACTCGGTTTGATCGAAGACCAAATTGCCGCTTTGCAAGAGCAGGCAGAAGACTTTAAGAACCAACTTAAAATTTTGGGCAAAGGTTCATACGCTGGCACTCTGTATGTGACCACCATCAAGCACACTCCAGAAAAGAAAACAACAGCATGGTCTGCTGTTGCCAAAGAGTTGAACGCTCCCGCCGACCTGATTGCCAAGCACACCAAGGTCACTTACGACATCCTCTCAGCCACCACTGAGCAATTGTCAAACTAAACCCAACGCCCCTTCGGGGGCATACAGCGAAGGAGAAAATCATGGACAGTTTTACAGCGACGGGTTTGGCAGAGGGCTTCATTGAAGCTGAGAGCGAAGAGCAAGTGATCGAGGCGTGGCAACACCTTGTTGATACTGGGTTGGCTTGGAGGCTCCAAGGCTGGTTTGGACGCACCGCCCAGCATCTCATTAACGAAGGCGTGATCAGTGGAGGTGCAGTATGAGCGCGTTTCATGTTTCTGATGACCACATCAACATCCTGCTGTCATGGGCGCGTAAGCACAACCCCATTGTGCGCGTAGATCACACCCGTTTTGACTTGACGCAATCTGAAGATTATTGGCGCGTGGGCGCGGTTTTGCGCGACGCAAACAACGCTAGTATGTATGCCCGTTACGGTGATAAGCCAGAAGACTATTTGCCCAAGACCGTATCAGTAGCGCATCTTGAGGCCATCGACATTGTGTCTGGGTGCGACTGTTTTGACTATCAGGCTTGCGAGTACAGCGGCTGGGAAAGTTCTGGTGCAAAGAATGCTATTGACCAGATTCGCAATGCGGCTTCACGCAGTATTACTGGATATGGACGCCGCTGGCAGTTGTGCTTATCAGAAGTAGAGGAGGTCGCGGCATGACCATATCGTTTGAACAGCGTAAAAGGGACTTCTGGGACTGGCATAAGGCTAATCCAAGGGTATGGGACTACTTCGAGCGATTCTCGCTTGAGGTGGTCAACAAGGGCCACAAAAAGGTTAGCCATTGGCTGATCATCAATCGCATACGGTGGGAGGTCTACCTTGAGACCACAGGGGAAGACTTCAAGATCAGCAACGACTACATCGCGTTTTATGCAAGGCTTTGGATTGCACGTCACCCAGAGCACAAAGACTTATTCACAATCAAGAGAATGATAGGGGAACCAAATGAGTGAAACAGTAATGAGCGAATACATCAAAGGTTTTGACCACGGGTGCGACTACATTGTTGCGGAGATTGAGAAATACATTAAGACCGTCAACAGCCATGACGCATTGGTGTTAGTTGACTTGGTCAAGCGACTTAAGATGGAAGACAAACCAAAATGAAATTCATTGAACTGTTTGCAGGCATAGGTGGGTTTCGCCTCGGGTTAGAGAAGGCGGGTCACGAGTGTGTGTGGGCTAATGAATTTACACCAAGGGCGGCAAGCATTTATGAACACAACTTTAAACACAAACCAGACGGACGAGACATCAGAAGAATTCATGTTGATGATGTCCCCAGCGCAGATTTACTCGTTGGAGGATTTCCATGCGCAACTTTCAGCGTTGCTGGTAGAAGAACAGGGTTTGGGACAGAAGATACACGAGGTACTCTCTTTTTTGAAATCTGCCGAATCCTATCTGGTAAGCGAATCCCATATCTATTCCTTGAGAATGTTAAGGGACTCCTCAATCACGACGGAGGAAGAACCTTTGGAGTTATCGTCGCAAGTCTGGATGAACTGGGGTATGACGTGCAATGGGAGTGTCTTAACAGCAAGAATTTCGGAGTCCCACAGAATCGGGAACGAGTCTTTATTGTCGGAAATCTTAGAGGACACCCCAGACCAAAAGTATTTCCTGTCGGAAGAAGTTATGCAGAAGATAGCGTTCAACACCGAGGTGAACAAGATCAAGAACCGAGGGTTCGGAGCGAAGGTGGTCTCACTATCGGAACACTCTGTCACAGACTTTACAAGGGAGACACTAACAACTTCTACCTTGCTGGACAAATACGAGGACAAGCTGAACAACTTGAGAACACTACAGCAGGAGGAGGTAGTACCACCGAATCAGATGAGTCTGTTCGAGCAGTCCTAACACCAGCAAAAGAAAAGAAGCGCCAGCGTGGTCGACGCATGAAAGAACATAACGAACCAGCATTCACTCTCACTGCGCAGGACAGGCATGGGTTGATGGTGGGTTCTAGGTTGCGCAGATTCACACCGTTGGAATGTGAGAGGCTCCAGTCGCTACCTGATAACTGGACGCGCTGGTATGCAGATGGTTCAGAGGTTCCAGACACGCAACGATATGAGCGGTGTGGTCGTGCTGTTACTGTCAACGTGATATACGAAATTGCAAAGAGGTTACCAGCATGATTGACATCAAAAAGGTTTTGCTTCAAAGCGCAGGTACATCAAAGAATGACGCCGCTGTTTTGCTCAGTGCAGGGGTAGACTCATCCAGCGTTCTATTCGCGTTGCTAGAGGCTGGTAAGCGCGTTACAGCGTATTCGTTTTGCTTGGACGACAGAACGTCAACCGACGTGAAGTATGCGCAGATCACAGCAAAAGAATTTGGTGTACCGTTTGTGCAGATACCGTTACCGACAAGCATTGATGTGCTCAGAGAAGACCTAGTTGACTTGGTGCGGTTCGGTGCAAAGAAGAAGACAGACTTTGAGTGTGGTTGGCCAATGCTCTACGCATACAAAGCAATCACTGAACGCGAGATATTTTCTGGCATGGGTGCAGACGGTCACTTCTGCATCAGCAAAAAAGGAATGATGCACTACAAAAACAGAATCGATGAATTTAGAAGCACGCTGTTTTTAAATCCATCATACGGTCAAGAGCACATTCATAGAAACCTTAGCAGGGTTTACAAAAAGTGCTGGGTGGCACCGTACATGACGCAAGAGATGATCGACGAGTTAAAAGGTACAACATGGGATGAGGTCAATCGTCCGCATCAGAAGCAACCAATACTTGATGCGTTCCCTGAGCAGTTCAAACGCATAAAAATTTTTAAGCACACCAACTTTCAAAAGGGTGACTCAGGTATCTCTGAGCATTTTGAAAAACTACTACATACTGACTTGAATGTTGGGAAGCATAAGTCGGTCGTTGGAATCTACAACTACTTAGTCAAAAACTTATCGAAAGAAAATGATGAACTCTTGGACATTTGATACACCAGAAATTGCAAACACATTCGACGCTCATGTGCGCGAACAACTACCGTGGTACGACATGGTCACCGATGCGGTGGTGTACATCGCTCGAAATTATTTGCCAGAGTATGGGGTGGTAGTTGACATTGGTGCGTCAACAGGCAACATGATTGACAAACTTATGCCTTTGGCAAATGAACGCATAGCAGATATTGTTGCCATTGAAAAAAGCATTCCCATGTGCGCAATTCTTAAAAAGAAATACAACAAAAAAAGCGATTGTGTTGTTGTGGAAAACTCAGACGTAACCAGAGGAGACTTACCTAAAGCTGATGTGTATATTTTGTTTTTGACAATGATGTTCATTCCAATAGAAAAACGCAAAGCCTTAATCGACTCTATGAGAGCGAATTGCAAGCAGGGTGGGGTGATAGTAGTGGTGGACAAGGTTTGTGATCATGGCGGGTACTTTGCGACTGTCCTGAAGCGCCTTACCATGCACTTCAAACTACAGCAGGGTGCCAAGCCAGAAGATGTGCTGACCAAAGAGATGAGTTTGGCAGGGGTGCAGATACCCATCGACCCAGCCATTCTGGGGACGGACGCCAAACAATTTTTCCGCATGGGTGAGTTTGCAGGCTGGGTTATTGAGTGTTAGGGAAAGTACCTAGAAAATAATTTAAAAAGTTATTGCACTCGTTTAATTTGGTGTTATACTAACTTCACTGACACAGCAAATCCGCATAGTCAGCAAACAGTGAAGGAAAGCGAAATGAAAGTTGGAAAATCTTATTGGAGTATTTCAGTTAGCCAAGACAAAGTCTGGAAAGAAGTGGCTTTAACCGAACCCCAAAACAACACTCGATCAAATGTAATGAGCAAATGCAAATTGATCAGGGCAGATATTAAATTGCAATTGAATGGCAAAACTGAATACGCTACAGAAATTGAAGCACGCAAAGCATACAAAAAGTTGGATCAAGAGACTGCTAAATATGTAGACGTTAACGAAAACTTCCCAGTCAATTTAGGTCTTGGCTGGTGTTAAAACAAACGGGGGCTTCGGCCCCTGTTAAAAATATTTTAAAAAAGTCTTGTAAAGTTTAATTTAGTGTTATACTAACCCCACTGCAACATCGCAGTAACAGCGAAACAAACGAAAGCGAATCATGGAAAAAGCAAACTTCTCCCAACTCTTAAACGATGCCATCAACCAGCCGGGCATCCTGAGCAAGTGCTACAGCACCTTTCACGGCTACAGCCTTGGTAACCAACTCTTGGCATACAGCCAGTGCGTCGCACGCGACATTCCGCTTGGCCCTATCGCCACATTCAAAAAGTGGAAAGACCTTGGTCGCTCTGTGAGCAAAGGTCAAAAGGCTATTGCCTTGGTAATGCCCGTCACTGTCAGCAAAAAAGATGCGGCTGGCGAAAAGACTGGCGAGGTGTTCTCACTGTTCACCCTGAAAAACAATTGGTTTGTGCTCGGTCAGACTGAGGGCGACGATTACGCCGCTGAGGTGGTGATCCCAACATGGGACAAGGTCAAGGCTTTGGAAACCCTCAGCATCACAGAGGTGCCATTTAGCCACACTGATGGCAACTGCCAAGGCTACGCTTACGCGACCAGCATTGCCGTTAACCCAGTGGCTGTATTGCCCCACAAAACCCGCTTCCATGAGATCGCTCACGTCGTGCTCGGTCACACAAAGGAAGGTCAACTGTCAGACAGCGAAGCAACGCCCCGTGACGTGCGCGAAGTCGAGGCTGAGGGTGTTGCCTACATCCTGTGCTCTTTGCTCGGTTTAGAGGGCTTACATGAGTCTCGTGGCTATATCCAGAACTGGTTGAAGGGTGCAGAGGTTACTGATAAGACAGCCCAGCGCATTTTCAGCGCCGCCAACAAGATTTTGGAGGCTGGACAGGATAAGGGTAAGTCCTTAGAAAAATAATTAGCAGAGGGGGTTGACGCCCCCTTTGTTTAATGTACAATTACACACATACACCGAACGGTTCAGTGTAAAACAGCGAAATGAAAGTGAATCCAAATGACACATCCTTTTGAAAAAGCAGGCTTAGGCAAGGCTCCCTTCTCATGCACAGGCGTGAGCGAGAATGTTTGGGACAACGGCGACGGCACCACTAAGGGCGGCGGTGTCTGCGACTATTGCGGTACAGGCATTCGCTGGGAGTTTTGGATCAAGGGTTCAATCGCTGGTGCCAAGCAGTTCAAGGTCGGTTGCGATTGCGTCGCCAAGACTGGTTGGGGCATTGATCGCTTTTTGGAAGTCCGCGCTGAGCACACACGCGCACGTCGTCAGGCTGGTGCCACAAAGCGCCGTGAGTCACGTCAGGCACGCATTGAGGCAGAACGCGCTCAGAGAGCCGCCGAGCGCCTTGAGGCTACCCAAGCATGGCGCGACGCTAACAGCGCCTTGGTAGCCCGTTTAGATGCCTACACGGGTGCCAATGAGTTCCTGCACAGTGCCAAACAAAACATTGCCCAGTGGGGCAACCTGTCCGCTCGTCAAGTGGAAGCCGTAGAGTCCTGCTTCGCGGTGATCGACCGCCAAGAGTTTGCTCGTGCTAACAGCCAGCACATCGGTGCTGTGGGTGACAAGGTCACTCTGATAATCACTGTGGAGCACATCATTGTTTTGCACTCTGAGTTCTATGGCAACAACTACATCACCATCGCTCGTGACGAGCAGGGTAACGCCATCACCTACAAGGGTAAGACCAGCATCGGTGTTAAGGGTGAGACCAACACAATCAAAGCCAGCGTGAAAGAGCACACCGTCTACAACGGCGTAAAACAAACCGTTATCCAGCGCCCAAAAGTGCTGGAAGCGGCATTAGGGTAAGTCCTAATAAAATAATTTAATCGAAGGGGTTGACAGCCCTTTCGTTTAACATACAATTACACCTAAGCACCGAATATCTCGATGCTACAACAGCGAAGGAACAGTGAAATGACAAACGCAACACAATACTCTTGGAAATACTTGGTCTGCTCAATTGCAGTAACAGACCTTGCAGACCTTGAAAGCAATGGCGCTATCCCTAGCGATTGGAAGTTTGCAATTAAAAACGGCAACACCTTGTACGACGAGGTTGGATCGTCATGGCGCGAGAGGTCAGACAATACGGTTTATGTGTGCCACAAAGATGCACCAGAGTCTAAATATCGTTGGTTGCACCCCGACACAATTGTGCAAATTTATAAAGTTTCAACACACGGTTGACACCTCTCCAATTGTTTATGCTACAATTAAACCATCAACAGCGAAAAGGAAAAGCGAAATGAAAACTACAGACTTCCAACACAACTTCGACAACGTCGTATCTTTTGACGACGGCGATACCGTAGAGACCGTAACAGTGGCTTACGACTACCTCCCAGAGGTGGACGGTTATGCCGAGGTCTTTGACCTGTTTGTCTTTGATGCCACTGGTGCCGACATCACCTATGACATCCCACAGGCAGAGTACCAGCGCCTGCTGGAAGAGACCAAGATTGACCACCAGCGCTTGGTGGCTGAGTCCAACGAATATGTGGGAGATTGATATGAACAACGAAATTCAAGTTTCAAGCAACATCAACGTGTCTTGCTTTGGTCGTGGTCAGTGGATCATCTTTGCCAGCACCGAGCACGAGGACGGTCGCTACCTCGGTTTCACTCGTGGCTTTGGTTCCAAAGAGAACACTCTCAAAGTCGCTCGTGAGTGGGCTAAGTTATCCGTCGCTCAATTGCGCGACATCTGTAACGCATAAGGGGATGGACATGAAAAATACAGCATGGAAAAAAGACTACCTGATCGTGATCCACAACGACTACGACAACACATGGCGCGGGGTGACTAAACCTTGCACCTTCTTGCAAGCGATACGGTTCGCGAGAGCCAAGGGCTGGAGGCTTGACGGCGATACTGTTCGCCTTGTGACCCTCTCAGAGTGGGCAACATTGCCAATATCAATTCAATTGGGAGCCGAAGTATGACTGAAGACAAGCCACACTTCATTGTCCACAAGGACACTGATCGAATCATTGGCACCTATGCCACCTATGCACAAGCCTACGCCGCATACGAGAAACTTGGTACAGGCAACGACGGCATGACTGATCACGCCATTGGTTTAGTTCTTGAAAAGGGGACAGCATGACTACAGAAGAAAATTTGACAGAGAGCGATTGGGTGGAACTTACAAGGGGTGACATCCTATCGTGGGAGATGCCAGCCGTTTCATCTGTGGTTGAGTTTGTGTGGTTTGTCGAGCGCAAGATCAGGGAGAGAAACGAACCCCTGCTACAGCGCACATGGACTGGTCTAACCAATGACGAGTTGACAGACCTTTTCTACAACGAAAACCTTGGTCAAATGAGTGCTGTTGGTCAAGCGGTTGAACTACTGAAGGAGAGAAACACATGAACAACATGGGAAGCCTAATGGATCAGGTGCAGGCAGAACTGCTAAAGCAGTGGGAAGCCACCACCGCAGACCAACGCGCAGAGGAGGAGCGCTTGCGCAAAATCCAGCGTGACTGGGAAGCCCAGCACACAGCGTTTGAAACCGAGCAGGAGGATGACGATGAACAAACAGGAGATTGACGACATGATGAAAGACCTACCTAGCCAACAGCTACCCGACGAGACCTTGATTCAAAAGATCACAATCGCTATAATGTTCATAGTGATTTTGTTCTTGATGGTGTGGGCGCCAGACTTCATTTTGACCGAGGAAGAGTGCCTACAACAAAGCCCTCGTGCTATCACCATTGGATTGTGTAGCGAACCGAAAGCGAAGTAGACCGAACCCTCGAAGGGTACCTAACAGGGTACCTTGAGGGTACCTACTAGGTTACCAACAAGGGTGGCGTTATGAGAACTTGTAAATGCGGCGGGTTAGTCAGCGAGTACGAGGTAAAGGCTGGAACCAAGTGGAAATGCCATGCTTGTGGACGCATGGAAGTGTTCAGTAGCGAAAACCCAAAAGGTTTGCTAAACTCTGGGGAACCAAATCAACAGGGGAATACGGGTCATGCCAGAAACCGTCAAGAAGGGGTCTAAAAGCCCCGCCAAGCCTTCAAAAGCCAAGACTGAGGTGAAGGGTGCTATGACGCCTGCAAAGCCCGCTAAAGCCTCAAAACCAACACCAAGAAGAGTATTCGACCAAAAGGTAGCAGACCTCATATGCATGATGCTCAGTGAGGGGATGAGTCTACGCCAGATACTGAAGGCGGATACGACTGGAGCGTTACCTGCGCAGTCGACGGTTTACGAGTGGTTGCTTCGCCACCCTGCCTTCGCGGAGCAATACGCACGCGCACGGGAGGAACAAGCCGATACCAATGCCGATGAAATCCTAGAGATTGCCGACGAGATGCCCCCTGAGTACACCGATGAGAAGGGTCGCACCAGTTTGGACTTGACCTACATCCAGTGGCAGAAGAATCGCATAGAGGCGCGTAAGTGGACAGCCGCCAAGCTGAGACCAAAGAAGTATGGCGACCGTATGGCTGTAGAGGGTGTAGAGGGTGGAGCACCTATTGCCACTGAGGACGCATCTGCTGACAAGTTCCTTGAGATCATTCGCAACATGGAAATGAGCAAGCGTGCTGGTTGAAATACTAGAAGACCCAGAGGTTAAGGCGGAGTTCAACGCCTACCCTTTGCACGACCGTATTGCAAAGATTGCACACTCCGAATGGGTAAAGAGCGCACACAAGTACCAGATACCTCCGCCGCTTAAGATCGACTACACCGTGTGGATGATGCTGGCAGGGCGTGGAGCAGGCAAGACGCGCTCCGCCGCTGAAGCGCTGTGGTGGTGGTGCTGGCTGGTACCTAACAGCCGTGGGCTGGTGTTGGCTCCTACGAGTTCTGACGTAAAATTCACCTGCTTTGAAGGGCAATCAGGCTTGCTCTCGGTGATCCCCAAAGAGTTGATCGTTGACTACAACAAACAAGACCACCAAATCAAGTTGGTCAACGGTTCAAGCATTCGCGGTATCAGTGCAGACTCATACGAGCGCTTGCGCGGCCCTCAGTTCCACTTCGCATGGTGCGACGAGTTAGCCGCCTTCCAATACATTCAAGAGGCGTGGGACATGATGATGTTCGGTCTACGCCTTGGTGACCAACCACGGGTGATTGTGACCACCACGCCTAAGCCTAAAGACCTGATACTCGATCTGATAGGCAGGGAGGGTGACGACGTGATCATCGACCGCGCCAGCACCTATGAGAACAAGGCTAACCTCGCAGAGAGTTTCAGCAAGCAGTTAGAGACCTACCGTGGTTCAAAACTTTATGATCAGGAAGTGCTCGGATTAGTGGTCGACCTCGAAGACGGTAAGGTGGTCACAAGGGATATGTTCCAGATGTATCCCGCTGGGAAACCATTCCCTAAGTTTGAGTACATCCTACAGTCCTATGATTGTGCGTACACGGACAAGTCCTACAACGACCCAACAGCGTTCACGACATGGGGTGTGTTCAAGCCGATGGACGGGCCAATGTCCGTGATGTTGATCGACTGCTGGGCAGAGCACCTCACCTTTCCTAAGCTGAAGGATCGCGCTATGGATGAGTGGCGAGTCTCTTACGGTGAGGGTAAGGATGCCAAGCGCCCCGACCTAATCCTAGTCGAAGAGAAGGCGGCGGGTCTGTCTCTCATTCAGGAACTACAGAAAGCGCATTTGATTGTCAGGGGGTATAACCCCGGTCGTGCCGACAAGATGCAACGCCTCCAAATCACCGCCGCTATCTTTGCCACCAAGAGGGTATGGCTCCCTGAGTCTGAGGTGCATAAGGGTTACGTCAAAGACTGGGTGGAGGGGTTCCTGTCTCAGATATGCGCATTCCCTGACAGCACGCACGACGACTACGTCGACTCAGCAACTCAGGCTATGAGGTGGCTGAAGGATGGTGGTTGGCTCGACATCGATCCTGAGCCACTGTATGATGACGACGACTACTTTGATGCCCAACCTGCGCGGGTCAACCCATATGCTGTCTAACCATGCCTGACATTTCTAAACTTGCTAAAGGTCTGACTGCCATCGCAAAAGGCGCGAAGGAGGAAATCCCATTTTCTCGTGGTGTAAAGACGCTATCAAGGGCTGAGAGCGACGAGAACCTTCGCAAGATGCTGGAGTCAAGCAAGATCAAGGAAAGACTGTTTCACGCAACGCCAGAGGACATCAAGTTCTTTAAGCCCGGCGGACTTAATCCCAAAATGAGTGGTGAAGCAATTTGGTTATCACCTGATCCAGCCAAAACACCAGCCGCACATAACATCGGTTACTACGACAATCCTCGGCAAGGTGTGAACATCATGCCTGTTCATGTGCAAGCAAAGAATCCCATGATTTTGGATGACGTGGATATGCTCAAGTGGGCGCAACAGGTATATGGCGAAGGTAGCAGAGAGTTTCCACAGTTAATGCCAAAGAAATGGCGTGAAGAAGTTATGAAAGATTACGACAGCATTGTGTTGGCTGATCCGTATAAACGCGGTGATCCGCACGAGGTCATCATGTTTGAACCTGAAAAGATTAAGTCAGCCACTGGCAACCGTGGAACGTACAACACCGACACGGCAGACATTACAAAGCGCAAAGGCGGTGCTATCCGTAAGGCTCGTGGCGGTCTTGCTCGAATGGCTGGCGGTGGTCAACCATCCAAAGTATTGAGTGGCAACATCATGGCTGGTGCTAGTTGGAACAGTATCAATCCAACACTGGCGGACAGGCTAACTGAAGCTACTGGGATGCCAACGTATAACGCCGCTGTTGGCGCTACGACAAGCGCAGATACCTACAAGCAGTTGATAGATTTCATTGAGGCTGGTGGTTCATTTGAAGAGGGCGCTAACGTATTTTTGCAGGCAGGTGGCGCTGACTTTTTAAAAGGTGTGTCGAGAAAAGATACTGAAGAAAACCTAGACAAAATTCTTACTGAACTTGAAAAGAGAGGCGTCAATGTTGTCTTGACTGGATCACCAGATGCGTCGTCTTACGAACAGGTTATCTCAAACAACTTTAATCCTGCATCAGACCAAATTTATAACAATGTTGTTGCCAAGCATTCCAATGTGGTGTTGGTTGATTCAATGGGTGAAATACTGCAAGACAAATCGTTATTGTCAGATTCAATACACCCCAACGAGCAGGGCTGGGAGGTCTATAACGACTCTGTGCTTGGTGCTCTCAGTCAGCTAAAAAAGCGTGAAGAGCAAGAAGTCCAAAAAGAAGAGCCTGTAGACATTCCTCAAGAGATTGAGAAGATTACGCAGACAAGCACCCCAGAAGAGCGTTACACAAAAAACACTGAGGCTGAGCAACCTGTAGACATCCCTGAAGAGATTGAGCGCATCACCAACAATTCTCAAGAGCAGTACACACCAGATTTTCAGTCTGAATACGCATTAGAAAATATTCCTCAGATCAATACAGAGATGCCTGTGCAAACGCCCCAGACAGGCTACCAAGCGCCGCAAACCTATATGCCTATACAAGAGGTGCAGGAAGCCGAATCAGTGCCGTATGAGCCTCAAGAGATTGCGTCAAATCCAGAGCAACAGCCAAGAGCCGTTGAAACAAGGAGCGGCCCAGACTACAGCCGCGCATATGGTGCGTTAGGTGGTGAAGAAGTTGTAAACAACCTGTACAAACAATTCTTAGGGATGGGGTTGGATGAAGACACCATTGGCTCAGTCTTTTCCAAATACTATTCACCCGATGCACAAGAGGCTAAGAAGGGTGGCGCTATCCGTATGCAAGTCGGTGGTCTGGGTACCGTTGCCAAACTTGCCGCCGCTGAAAAGGTAGCCCCAGCCGCTAAGGTTGCTAGAGGGTTCACCCCAAGGTTGCTTGAGTCGACTACCAGCAAGATGTTAGATGACATTTTGGCAAACAATCCTAAGTTGACACCAGAGGCGGCATTTAAAAAAGCAAAGGAACAAGCGGAGCGTAAGTTGACGTGGGAGAGGGAAACAAAGCCCGATCTAGTTAAGCAGTACGGCCCGTTAGCCCGAGCCTCTTACGAAAAGACAAAAGTCAACAAGATGCAGAACACCGACGAGGCTGTTCAAAAACGTATCCAAAAAGCTAACGAGTTCCTTGATCAACCAACCGAACCGTGGACACCACCTAAGCCAGAGTTGCAGGCATTTGATCGTTCATCGATCAAAGACGCAATCGAGGGGTTTCCAAGCATAGAGCAGACGGCATTTCCCCGTGACATCCCAACCCGCGCCAGCACTTCTCATGTTGAGGGTTTGTACACCGATCCAGTCAATCGTGAGTTAATTAAGAAACAAATTACTCGTGGTTTACCGTTGGGTGGTGAGACCTTTTACGGTTCGCTGTACCCCATTAAACAGGCGGTGCTTGAAGCTGGTATGCCAGCAGAGAAGTTTGACAAGTGGGTTCATTCATTAGCGCCAGCATCCGCAAGAAACTCTATCATCAACGAAACCGCTGTTGGTCAGTTTTTGCGAGACATGAACGCTCGTGGTATTCCATTGACTGAGGAAAATGTTGCCATTGAAATGGCTAAGTACAAGCAGAAGTTTGGCGTAGCGCTACCCCTTATGCCTGTGCATCGTGAAGGCGTGGCTAGTGTTTTAGAGGGCGGACAAGACTTGCGTGAGATGAGCAAAGCAAACATTCCGACTAACTACAAGATTCCTACCTACGGCGCTCAAAAAACAGGCGACTTTGGCAAGTCCGTAGTGCTTGACGTGCATGAGGCGGCGGGGCAAACACAGGGTAGTCGCTACCATCCTTACTTCAAAGAGCAAGGTGGGTTTGGTAACACTGAGTACAACGCTGGTGAGCAGGGAATGATGGGGATTGCTGAGGAGTTGGGGATACCCGGCGGCATGGCGCAGGCTGGTCGTTGGTTTGGTGGTGGCGAGTTGACTGGTCTCAAGTCACCGCGAGGCGACGCGCTTGACATCCTTGAGCGTCAGGTAGCTTACACCCTCAAGCAACAAGGCAAACAACCTAACCCTACAATGATTCGCAATGAGATTCTCAACCAGATTAAAACAGGAGAAGGTCAACTTTTACCTTGGTACAAGAGTGAAGGTATTCCAGATGTGCGTCAAACTGGATTACAACGCAAAGACGGTGGATCGGTTGAGGCTCCTCCTTTTCACGACTTCGACCAGATTATGAAACGCAAAGACGGAGGCACCGTGAACACAACATTTGAGCAACGCCTGAAGAGCGCAATAGAGAAACACATGGCTGGTGGCGGTGAGGTGCATATGGAAGAGGGCGGATCATACCCACCCAAAAAAGATGTACCTGAGATGAGTCCTCAAAAGTATTTAGAACTGCTTGCACTGCAACCTAAGTTAGGTTTGCAATCAGAAAAACAAATCAAAGCATTTTTAGAAGAGCAGTACAAAAAAGAAAAAGAAGAAGGCTTTGGAACCCCTCAAGCACGCATGGATAGGGCTATCAAAACAGTAACACCGTTTATTGGTGCTGGCGCTGACATCGGAAATTTTGCGGCTAACATTCCCCACTACTTGACTGAGGGTGTTTCCGCCGTTGGTAACTACGCCATGAGCAAAGTCCCATCAATGAGCAAGCCAGCATCAGTGCTTGACACCGAAGGTAAGGGTGATCGAGTGGCTAAGTACCCACTTGAATCACTCCCAGAAGTTGAACCGTTCTATGGCAGTGCGGCAATGCAACGTGATGCAAAAAACGCTGGGTTAATGGGTGACTCTGAATCGCCAGTGTATGACACTGCTATGGCGTTTCTAGCCCCCTATGGTGCGGCTAAGGCACCCAAGGCAATTAAAGGCGGTTTAAATGCAACAAGAAGTGGTTTAGAAAATACAGCCGCCGCAGTGCGCAATCCATTTCAATCAGCCACGCTTACGATGGAGCAAGTAGCCCCAGACTTAGGTCAATTAGGCGGTGATAAATTTAAAGAATTGCTTACACGCAGATTAACTATGAACGAAGGTGCGCCTGTAAGCATGAGCATTATGGGTGGTCGCAAAACAGACAAGACACTTGGACAAGGTTTGTATGAAAACAAGGCTGGCGACTTTGAAACAAACCCTATGGTAGGTGTCAATATTCCACGCGCTGGTAACTTATCAACTAACAAAAAATTGCTTGCAGACATTGGTACAGCGGGGCAAGAGTTAGGTCAGGAGATGGTTGCCGCGCATAAATTTACACCGTTGTTATTTGGCAACGCAAAAGATGCAACCGCTATGATGGTTCGCGGTGCTGACGGTGCGCCTTTAACTCAAAAGCAAATCATAGAATTAGCGGGTGAGTTGCCCAATATGATTGCCTCGCACAGCCCTAAAGCTGGCGGTATGTTTGTAGCCCCATTTAAAGGTGATGCTTTAGATTATGCAAAGGTGCAAGAAGCGGCATCAAAAATACTTGGTAAAAACGCTCAAATTAAATTTGGTAAAGCAGACCCCGATAAAGACATTATGTATCGTGGCGATTATAAAGATATGGGTGCAAGAGCGCCTTCAGCCGAGTCCATAGCAATGCGAGACCGCTTGAAGAAGGCGGAGGCGCGGATTGTTCGACCGCCTTCCAAATCACAGCCCGTGTCAAATACTCAGCCTCCTTCTCTAACCAGTACGCTTCGTTAAGTACCTTGATATGACTCAAAGCATCTTCCCTGTCGTCGTATTCCTCGCTGAAAAAAGCACACCCTTTAGCTTTACGGTCGATGACGCGCCAGCCAGTGCCAGTAGGAAAAGCAGAGTACGGGTACTTTTGACGAAGATCGTGTGGTATGTGCATGAAACAAGTTTAACACAGGAATAAACAAAATGGCAAAACAAATGCCCATCGACCAAGAATTTGATCGTTTTATTGACGGACTCAAAAACAACAAAGACGGTAGTGCTGACGTAGAGGTAGAGGACGACATCAGCGACGTTGAAGAACTAGAGGACGGTTCCGCCATTGTGCGTATGGGTGAAGACAAAGAGTCACCAGAAGACCCTGAGTTCTACGAAAACCTTGCCGAAGAGGTTATGAATCTGTACGACCTTGATAAGGTTGGGATGCGTTACCTTGACCTGATTGAGAAGGACAAGGAAGCACGCGAACAGCGCGACAAGCAGTATGAAGAGGGACTCAAGCGGACGGGTTTAGGCAACGATTCGCCGGGCGGTGCTCAGTTCATGGGTGCCAGCAAGGTCGTGCACCCCGTGATGGCTGAGGCGTGCGTAGACTTTGCCGCTCGTGCTATCAAGGAGTTGTTCCCGCCAGACGGGCCTGTCCGCACAAAGATTATGGGCGAGGCTACTGAGGAAAAGACAGAACGCGCAGAACGCAAACGTGATTGGACTAATTGGCAGTTGACTGAGCAGATTCAAGAGTACCGCGACGAGCAGGAGCAGTTGCTGACCCAGCTACCGTTAGGTGGTTCCCAGTACATGAAGCTGTGGTACGACGAGCAGAAGAAGCGCCCCTGCGCTGAGTTTGTTCCTATTGACAACGTAATGCTACCGTATGCCGCTGTGAACTTCTACACCGCCCAGCGCGTGACTGAGATGCAAGACATCACAGGGATGGAGTTTAAAAGGCGTATTGATTCAGGACTGTACCGCGATATTGACTTTGTTCGCGCTACGTCAGAACCTGAGCAAACAGCTTCAGAGAAGGCTAACGACAAGATTGAGGGTAGGTCTTACGGTGACAACGAAGACGGTCTGCGCAAGGTTTACCACATCTACACATTCCTTGAGGTCGAGGACGACCCAATTACCAAGGGCGAGTTGGCTCCCTACATCCTAATGATTGATGAACTTGAGAGCAAAGTTTTAGGGTTGTACCGTAATTGGGAAGAGGGCGATGAAACAATGACCAAGTTGGATTGGCTCATTGAGTTTAAATTCATCCCTTGGCGCGGTGCATACGCTATTGGGCTACCCCAACTCATCGGAGGTCTCACAGCCGCCTTGACGGGTTCTCTACGCGCCTTGTTGGACACTGCGCACATCAACAACTCGGCGACGATGCTGAAGTTAAAAGGTGCAAAGGTTTCTGGGCAATCACAGAACATTGAAGTGACTCAGGTGACGGAAATTGAGGCAGGGCCGGGCGTCAACGACATCCGCCAAATCGCTATGCCCATGCCGTTCAATGCACCCTCTCCCGTTCTATTCCAATTGCTTGGTTGGTTAACAACAGCCGCCAAAGGCGTGGTCACCACCGCTGAGGAAAAGATTGGTGATGTAACAGCTAACACCCCAGTGGGAACTACGCAGGCTTTGATCGAGCAAGGTGCGGCGGTGTTTTCCGCTATTCACGCACGTTTGCATGAGAGCCAGCGCAGAGTGTTGGGTGTGCTTGGTCGCATCAACCGCTGGTACTTGGACGATATGCGCAGGGGTGACGACGTTGCTGAGTTACCTATCAGCCGTGAAGACTTTGCAAAGAACAGCGACATTGTTCCAGTATCTGATCCGCACATCTTTTCTGAGACACAGCGCATGGCACAGATGCAAGCGGTGCTTCAAATGTCGGCGGCAAACCCGGGGATGTTTGACCAAAAAGCCGTGTTGAGCCGAATGCTCAAGCAGTTGAAGGTGCCTGACATTCAAGAGTTGTTACCTAACGCTACCAAACCGATGGAGCACAACGCCGCTGATGAGAACGCCGCAATGTCTTTAGGCAAGTCTTCGTTTGCATATCCTAGCCAAGATCACTTAGCGCACATTCAAGTCCACCTAACTTTTGGCCTTGATCCAATGCTGGGTTCCAACAACTTGATTGCACCAAAGTTTATCCCGCAGGCGTTGGAGCACATCAAGCAACACATGATGCTGTGGTACACAAGCCAAATGAGTGCTTATGTGACTGCTGGTACTGACCTCAAGCTAGGCCCTTACGAGGACAGCAAACTTGCACCAGAGATTGACAAAGCTATGGCTATTGCGTCTGATCACGTCAAGTTGGATACCGCTGAGGTTTTCAAAGGCGTGCTACCAGCGCTTCAGCAGTTAGGTCAGGTCATGCAACAGTTCAAACCACCAGCACCTCCTATGGAAGGCGAAGCACAAGCTGTTTTGCAGGCTTCTATGGCAGAGACACAACGACGCGCCGCACGCGACCAAGCAGATATGGCGCAGAAGGCAAAAGAATTGCAAGCGAAGATCGCTATGAACGCCGAAGACAACCTAACGAAAGAACGGATGATGACGGCAGACCTCACGGTCGAGGAGATCAAACTGCAAAGGGAGCAGGAAGAGACAGCACTCAAACTGCAAAATGTTACACAACGCAACTTAGGAGATTGAAATGGCTACTACTGACAAAGAGCAACAAGACGAGACTGTCAAACAACACACCCGCATGGCGGCTGGTGCTTGGGTTACAGGCGACACATTAAAAGAGAAGGGTACAGCGACACTACCAAAAGCTAACAGCGACCACGGGAATTTCTCCCAAAACAAGGGCGTGGACAAGAGCAACGCATGAGGTACATATCCGACTTTATCGGTGCTGTAGAAGCGCGTAAAGCTGAGATTGCTAAGTCGGTTATTGCGGGAAACTGCATCAACTACGAGGCATATCAAAGGCTAGTCGGTACCAATGCGGGTCTTGAAGAAGCCCTTGACATCCTAAACAACCTTTTAAAGGAAGAAGAAGACGATGACAGATAGCACGGTAGCGGGTAATGCCGCTGATTTAGAGGACGCGTTTCCTCTTGTAGACCCCGGAGCACTGCCCCTTGGCGCACGAGTATTAGTTCAACTGCGAATCGCCAAGAAACGAATGACAGAATCGGGGATTATTTTGCCTGAAGAGACCCGCGACACCGAGAGGGCGCAAAACCCAGTCGGTAAAGTGGTGGCTATCGGCCCGTTAGCGTTCAAGAAGCGCGACACAATGGAGGCATGGCCTGAAGGCTCGTGGTGCGGTGTGGGTGATTACCTTCGCGTACCCAAATGGACTGGCGACCGTTGGTTTGTTCCGCACAATAACGAGGAAAACGTCGAGTTTATGGTGCTGAATGACCACGAAGTGATCGCCAAAATCACTGGTAACCCCCTTGAAGTGAAGGCATTCGTATGAGTACCGAACAACAAAACGCTGAAAAGCAAGAAGTCATCACAATTCAAGAGGAAGTTGATGGTTCAGCAACGATTGAGTTGCCTGATAGCATCCCATCCCCTGATGAACAGGCAGATTCAAGTCAAGAAGACTCTGATGAAGCTGATGAACGAGCCAGACGCGCTGAATTAGCCGCTGGTGGTGAGGTAGACGCCGATGCGGAGGCTCTTAGAGAGCAGAAACGTCAAAAAAGACGCTCACGCAAGGAGTACCACCGCAACGTCGAGCAAGAGAAGAACGTCAAAATCCAACATTTGGAGCGCGTTAATCAAGAAATGCTCGAACGCATGGCGGTTTTGGAGAAGAAGTCGCATGGAAGTGAGTTAGCACGCCTTAATAAGGCGATTGAAGACCAACACAATCGCATTTTGTTTGCAAAACAGAAGATTTCAGAGGCAACAGCCACTGGAAACGGTGATTTGCTCACTAATGCGCAGGAAATGTGGTTTGAAGCACGACGCAATGCTGAGGCTCTTGAAAACATCAAGAAAAAAGCCACTGCACCACGTCGCCAACGCACTATTCAAGCACCTGATCCAGCCGTGCAGAACTTTGCAAATCAATGGATGTCAAACAATGAATGGTATGACCCTAAAGGGCGAGACTCCGACTCAAAGATCGCTTTAACGATTGATGCGGCGCTTGCTGAGGAAGGTTACACCCCCCAAACTTCAGAATTTTGGGAAGAACTTGACAACCGCTTGCAAAAGTACCTACCTCACCGTTATACTAATAACACGAACGAGAAAACAACACAACGGAGACCCCGTAATGTAGTGACGAGTTCGGGACGCGAAGCGGCGTCGAGTAGTGGTGGTAGAAATACTTTTACTCTAAACCCAGATCAGGTCAGAGCCATGAAAGATGCAGGTATGTGGGACGATCCCGACAAGAGAGCGCGAATGGTCGCGAGGTATGCTAAAGAAGCACGTCAAAACAACGGATATAGGAGTTGAAAATGGATTCTCGTTTAAAGAAAAATTTGTCTGCTGGTGGACGCGAAAGTCGCGCGAGTCTTGACCAAAGTCGAGAGGCACCCGAAGACCAGTTCGTATCATCTGATGAGCGTCGCAAGATGTGGAAAGATGAGTGGACACAAAGCGCGTTGCCCAATGTCCCTGAAGTTAAGGGATGGCATCATTGCTGGTTATCGTCAACCAATGCGTATGACAGCATTGACAAGAGGATCAGATTAGGTTATGTACCCGTGAAAGCGGACGAGATGACTGGGTTTGATAACTATCGAGTCAAGTCTGGAGAACAAACTGGTTATATCGCGTGTAATGAGATGATCTTGTACAAAATTCCAATGGACTTGTATCAAGATGTTATGGCTCATTTTCACCACGAAGCACCGCTTGAGGAAGCGAACAAGATTCGACTGCAAGCAGAGCAACAAGTGGGACGTGATAGTCGAGGTAGACCCTTGGGACAGATTGAAGGCGATGGTATGGACAACATTGATAAACCGATACCTGCTCCGCATTTCGCTGGGTAGGAATGTTTTAACAAACAAGGAGTAAGACTATGTCTTCAACATCTGCTCCGTTCGGTATGCGCCCATCGTTCCATCCTTCTGGTTTGGATCGCGCTGTCGCATTACCCAACGGTATCGCCTCTGCCTACGGAACTGGCATTTTAAAAGGTCAACCCGTAGCACTTAACACCAGCGGTAACATCATTGCCGCTACTGCTGGTAGCGCCTACCAAGGTGCTTTTGCTGGTCACGAGTACACCGACCTAACTGGTCGTCGTCTTGTCAGCAACCAATGGATTGCAAGCACTGCATACCAAACTGGTTCTGAAGTAACCTACTACTACTCTGACCCGAACATCGTTTACGACATTCAGGCTAATGGTAGTTTGGCTCAGACCTCCATTGGAGATCAAGCAGACTTTGCAAGCATTACCGCTGGTTCTACAACCACTGGTTTGTCGCAATGCATGATTTCCACCTCGTTGGCAGGTTCTAGTGCTGTTGGTGATATGCGTATCATCGGACTCACGCCTGCTGTTGACAACGCTTGGGGCGATGCTTACACAGTAGTGCAAGTACAAGTCTCTCGTAGTCAATTTGTTGCAACCATTAACGCCATCTAAGGAGTCCAATCATGGCCGCACCAATGCGCAGTACGGACTTTAGAAGTATTGTTGAACCTATCCTCAACGAATGCTTCGATGGAGTCTATGACCAACGTACCGATGAATGGTCACGGGTTTTCCGTGAGCAAGAAGGTATTCCTCGTAACTACCACGAAGAACCAGTCCTTTATGGATTTGGTGCCGCACCTCAACTTCCTGATGGAACACCTGTGTCCTATCAGCAAGGTGGTGTTCTCTTCTTGCAACGCTATGTCTACAACGTGTATGGCTTAGCCTTCGCGCTGACAAAAGTGTTGGTTGAAGATGGCGACCATATCCGCATCGGTCAGGTTTATGCACGTCACTTGGCACAGTCTTTGATTGAAACCAAAGAAACTTTGTCAGCAAACGTGTTGAACCGTGCGTTTAACTCGAGCTACCCCGGCGGGGATGGCGTGTCTCTGAGCAATTCAGCGCACCCCATTGTGAATGGCACATTCAGCAACTTGCTGACTACTGCCGCTAACTTGTCGCAGACTTCTCTTGAGCAAATGTTGATCCAAATCCGTCAAGCGGTGGACAACAATGGCAAGAAGATTCGTTTGGTTCCACGTCAACTGATTGTGGCCCCCGGCAACGTCTTCCAAGCTGAAGTTTTGTTGAAGTCTGTCCTGCGCTCAGGTACTGGCAACAACGACATCAACCCTGTTAAGTCTATCGGTCTTTTGGACGAAGGCGCGGCAGTGTTGTCACGTTTGACCAGTGCTACAGCATTCTGGGTACAGACTGATGCTCCTGAAGGCATGAAGTTGCTGATGCGTCGCAAACTCGAAAAGACTATGGAAGGTGATTTCGAGACCGACTCTATGCGCTACAAAGCTACAGAGCGTTACCAAGTGGGCTTCACTGATCCACGCGCCGTGTACGGCACGCCCGGCGTCTAACCCACGCCACGAGGGGGTTGGGATAACACCTAACCCCTTTTTTTTAATGTTTGGTCAAACTTTTCAAGGAGCAGACCATGCCCCAGTTTTCAGATGATCTTTTTCTAGGCTCCGCCATTACCTATCAAGGTTCGGATGCTTATCCTGCTGTTGCGACCTTTACTGGTTCAATTTCTACCACTACATTAACTGTTACCGCAATGCTTTCTGGTGACAATATTACTGTTGGTATGTTTATTGACAGTTCAACGTCACTCACCAATGGCACCTACATTACCGCTTTTGGTACAGGTACAGGCGGTACAGGTACTTACACGGTCAGTGCTTCACAAACTGTAGCAAGCGCCACCATCATTGGTTCTGGTAATGCTTTGTTGCAAAACCCATCCCCAATGAGCGTAGGTGTTGGCCCCTTGGGTCGACTCTATATTTGGGACGCTGTACCACAAGCAAAACTAACAACCAACATTGTTGCCGCCGCCATCACAACTGCTACCACGCTCACGCTTGCCGCAGGTGCTGGTGTTACATCAACAACCATAACTGGTGGTGGTACAGGTCTGCAACTTGACTGCCCTCGTGCTGTGTCTACAACCACAGGTGCTGGTTCTCCAACTTCTGTCAACATTACGGTTTCTGGTTACGACTACTACGGTCAAGCCATGAGCGAGGTAATTGCAACAGGAACAGTGGCATCAACAACCGTCAATGGTAAAAAAGCCTTCTACCAGATTGCCAGTGTTACCGCTTCAGGCGGTAGCGTGGTAACTGTTGCGGTAGGTACAACCGACATCTTAGGTGCGCCACTGCGCATCACTGATCGAGGTTACGTCACCCGCGCTGGCTGGGACAATACCTTGGCTGAAGATGCTGGCACCATGACTGTTGCCGCTACCGCTACAGCAACTACCACAACTGGAGATGTGCGCGGAACGTACACCCCTTCCTCGGCGGCAGATGGTATCAAGCGCCTTGTGATGGGAATAGCCCTGCCAGCGATTGCGGCAGGCCCGAATGCAACTCGTGTTGGCGCGTTTGGCGTCACACAAGCATAAGGAGAGCAACATGGGACAATTTAAACCAATGGTCAAAATGATGACCACAGAACCCTCAGTAGAGTTAAAACTCGCTAAGGGTGGCTCAGTCAAGATGAAAAAAGGCGGTAGCACTACCAAAGCCAAGAAGATGGCTATGGGTGGTGGCGCTATGGACATGATGTCAGGAACACCCGCTTTGGTGGGTCGTCCTGCTGTGAATGCTCCAGTGCGCACGCCGGGCAAGCCCTCCATGATGGCTCGTCGCAAGGCAATGATGGCAAAGCCTGCAATGCCTATGGGTAACCCCTCTATGCCTGCGCCAATGAAAAAAGGTGGCAAAGCTGAAGGCGGCGACACTGCTCAAGACAAAGCTATGATCAAGAAAGCCTTTAAACAGCACGATATGCAAGAGCATAAAGGCGGCAAAGGCACTAACTTGAAGCTGAAAAAGGGTGGCAAGATGGCTACTGGCGGTGTAACGGACGGTCAAGGTGGTTACAAAACTGGTGGTGTTGTCCTTGGTAATGGCGGCGGTTACAAAACTGGCGGAGTTGCTTTAGGTAACGCGGGTGGCTACAAAATGGGGGGCAAATCCTCAAAAAAAGCCTACGCGACGGGGGGAACTGTTGATTCAGGCAAACCCGTCGCAATGCCCCAAGGTAACAAGAAACCAAGCGCACCTGTAAGCATTGATCGTTTTTCTGGCACCTTTAAAAAGGGCGGCAAAGTAATGATGAATGGTGGTGGTACAACTTCTGGTCAAGGTGCGATTACTGATAGTGAGCGCAAGACTGTTCAGGACTTGTCCAAAGGTGCTTACGATAAAACTGGAAAGTACAACCGTGAACTTGAGGATGCAATGAATCCTTTTAGTATGGTGAAAGAACTTGCTGGCAAGGCGCGTGATGCGTTTCTTGATAGGAAGCCTGCCCAGATAATTGATATGACAGGAAAAAAACCTGAAGATTTTCTTGACAGGAAGCCTGATAGGTCAATAGACATGAAGGGTAAAAAACCTGAAGATTTTCTTCAAAAATTGCGTGGACAGGGCGCTGTTACAGAAACCGAAAGGTCTGTGACAGTGTCCCCAGTAGGAAAAAGACGCGGCGGACGCGCTTGTTGAAAACGAGTGGGGGCTTCGGCCCCCGCTTTTAATTGGAGAAATGAATGACTATTACGGCTACATCCCAAACATTATTTGATGGCGAAAGAATCGCCATTATGAAGTTTTACGCATCAATGAGTACGACTGAAAATGAGTCTGCTGTTGCAAAAGTAACTCCTTCGGCGCTTTTACCATCAAATGCAGGTGGTGCTTGTGATGCTGTGACCATTTTAAAATGCACAGCAATGACGCATGGTTTAGAAGTCCAAATGAATTGGAAAGCAAATACACCAGTTGTTATTGAAATTATTCCACCCAATACAAATTACACCCAAGATTATTCAAATTTTGGCGGTTTGTGGAACAACGCAAGTACAGGTAAAGACGGCGTAATTACTTTTACAACTTTAGATGGTACTGCTGGAGATGCGTACACGGTCATTCTTGAAATGCAAAAACATTACGTTAATCCTTTGGGTTAATCATGCCAAGCAAATCATCTTTCCAACACAATTTGATGGAAGCGGTCGCACATAACCCTGCGTTCGCCAAGAAGGTTGGTATTCCTCAAAAGGTCGGCAAAGATTTTGCTAAAGCTGATGAGGGAAAGAAACTTAAAGGAGGCGGCTTGTATGAAAATATCAATGCAAAACGTGAAAGAATCTCTGAAGGCTCTGGGGAGAAGATGCGTCGAGTGGGTAGCAAGGGTGCGCCAACGGCTAGTGACTTTAAAGAGTCAGCAAAAACCGCCAAATTAAAAGATGGTGGGGTTA
>Ga0209596_1000208_pt1 | contig 53502 bp, 46 predicted proteins | sample M_130807_MF_Meta_FD_187314 | JGI IMG/M metagenome (GOLD analysis project Ga0209596, IMG submission 187314) | Freshwater microbial communities from Lake Montjoie, Canada to study carbon cycling - M_130807_MF_MetaG (SPAdes) (version 2) | ecosystem: Environmental > Aquatic > Freshwater > Lake...
GGGTCGCGTTCAAGAACATAAGACAAATCAATGATTGGGTCAAGGAGAATCCAACGTGTAAAGACCCAACAACCAAAAAGTATGACCAGTATAACCAAATAGTGATGAATGCCATGTCGGGTGTCACAGAGGAAGAACAGAAAGACAATATTGAGAAGATTGTGAGAACTGTTACAAAAGCGGTGGCAATTGATAAGTACTCATTAAAGAATTAGAAATATATATAATTCTAATTCATTACATTATTTTTATACCAGCATTGCTTATACTAATCCATCATACTCTCACATATATCCCGAATACATTGAACCGCTGGGTTGTATCCCATAGTCAAAATATCACCTGAATACAAATATAATAGCGCAATATTACCCAGCAAATGAACAAAGCTATGTAATAGTACCGACATATAGAGTCGTTTCTGTCTCTGATTATAGTTACTTAACATATAAAATAAAAATCCAAGTAAAACAAAACCATTAAACTGATACATATATTCAGCACCCACACTGCGAAATATATTATATCCAATCGAAAAATGTACATAAAATACATCCAAAGTTCGTTGCCAAGAATTATATACAGGTCTCCTCCAATAATTAATAGAAGTCAAAAACACACCGGCAGGAAACACAATAAATTCGTATTTGGCTTGATACACAGTATAACAAGTTGTTACTAAAAACATACACGATGACTTTAATAAGTAATTATATTGTATTGGTTCATAAATACATATTTCATTTACATTTGTATCATTTACATTTGTATCATTTACATTTGTATCATTTACATTTGTATCATTTACATTTGTATCATTTACATTTGTATCATTTACATTTGTATCCGGAGTTGTATCATTATTTTTACTATTTTTACTATTTTTAATATGATTAATAACCTGATTTATTACATCAGCAACCTGTGTATCAATATCAGTATCGGTATCGGTATCGGTATCGGTATCCATTATTTATATAATAAATATAATTATATTTATTATATTTTATTCAAAATTAATTAATTTATTCACGTTTGGAACCAATTGTAAAAACAAAACTCGTGATTTTGTTAAAAATAGACAAACAAAGTGAAACCAATACTAGAAGCATAATTGCCACCTTACCTAGCTCCATAATAGTCTCCGTCGTAAACTCCATTAAAAAATTAACAGGGCTCTTTAAAACGCCACTAACTCCAGAAACAAAAACACCAGTAAATCCCGACACATAATGCTTAATATTGCGATTGAATTGTTCCCATTCCATAATGTTGAAATTCACCTTCATATCCTTTTGAAAAATCTGTTGCTGCCTTACATAATTCTCCGCATCTTCAACCAGTTGTTTATTTTTGAATTCATGGATGACTCGCAACGCATCTTGTTCAACCTTTTTACTCATTTCCAACTCTTTCAATCGCTGTAATTCCAATACTCGTTCCTTTTCTAGAAGCTGTGTTTTATACTTAAATGGTGATTCATGTGTGCCAATTATAGCCTGTTTCTCTATATTGTCCCAAAATTGTTTCAAATTGTCAAAGTATTCTTCAGCACTTAAAGACCATTTCGAAATATCGGACAAATATGTAGGTAATTGTCTCTCAATTTTCTGTAAAATAGGCAATATGTATTTAGCCTTTTCTACAAGGCTGTCTGTTTTAGCTCTGTCAATATCCAAATCAATATCATACTTTAGACCATTATATGTATTGTCTTTTTCTTTTTTATCCTTTTTATTAATGCCTTTTTCTTTTTTGTCTTTATCATTGTCTTTATCATTGTCTTTTTTAACGCCTTTTTCATCCCTCTGTAACTTGAAGACGCGATTGAACCCTCTAATGTGGCTGTTATCAATGACATTTTGGACGACGACCATATAGTGCCGAAGTGCGTCGATATTTAGGGCGAAATTGAGCGTATTATTCGTGGAATTATAATATAGTGTATAGGGGCTACCGAAGGAATACGAACACAGACTATTTAGGAACAATTCGCGTTTGTTAATTGTAGCCCGGTGTTGCTGGTAATTATCCATATCGTCCGCTATTTGCTGCTTCATATTTTCTCGTTGATGCTCTCTAGTTGCTTCGATTTTTAGCAATACTTGAGTCAATGATAGTTCTTTAGATTCTTGTTGTTCTTTAGCAGCTTTTTTAATGGCGAGGCTTGTTTCAGATGGTTTAGGCAAGAAATAACTCAGTATTCCAAGGCTGTCCGATTCGCGTATTTTCTCTGTGACTATATGCCCGATAGTTTGAGTGACAACTTTAGTAATATCGACAACATCGTCAATATTGATACTTATAACGGGTTCAAATGTCTCCATATCAGTAGCCAATTTGTATGAATAAGACATGGGTAATACACTGGTAGTCTTTTCAATCAATTTATCACACATATTTAGGAGCCCGTTACTGGCATTAATAATGGCGCGATTTAGTAGCATTGTTTCTGAAGCAAAGTCAAGGTCTAAATCCATTTTTGATTCTAAGTCTGTCTTTGTCTCAAGATAAGGATACAAATAATCAGTAACTATTGACAACCAATTTTCATTTTTATTTAATTTAGCATTATTTTTATTATTATTTTTATTGTTTTTATATTGGTCCAAACTAAAACTTTGTAAAATATAGTTACTAGTGGCATGTTCTTCTGTATTTTCTTCATCTTTGTCTTTGTCTTTGTATAATGATGAATCTAATGAATATTCTTTAACCATTGTTGGAATTAGATTGGATGCTTCAATTAGTTGATTTGATAAGCAAACCATAACATATATGGAAATTATTAATACTGATATCATTATAGTTATTTTTTATATTTACTGTGTTGAATGCTTTATATATTTTTAATTTATTATATTGTATTTATTAGATTGTAATTATTACATTGTATTTATTATCTAGAAATAGTATATAGTAAAATATGGAAGAAGCTACAAATGCTCTTAACAAATTAGCATCAATAGTTATACATGATACACAAATATGTTTACCCATTTGGACAGATATTCAGATCTCGATTGACACAATTCTTAATAATACACAGTCACTATCTAGAGAACCTGATTTATTGAACAATGGAATATATGTTGTTACTGATATTGATAGTTCAAGTTCAAGTTCAAGTTCAAGTTCAAGTTCAAGTTCAAGTTCAAGTTCAACAAAAAGTAATATAGAAAAAGCATATGCTATAATTCAAAAAACAGCAGACTGGATGAATAACAAATGTAACTCCCTACAAAATTATATATCATTTTCAAGTAAAATTCAAAGTTTGCTTTTGAGATTTGGGAATATTGTTGATATTCAAAATTCTCAATTGATTGTGTCAGATCCCAACCCAGAACCCATAAAGACAACATTTAAAGAAATGTTTGACGCATTGTCTAAAGAAACGCAATCCAGACTATCACCTAAATTATCAAGTTACAGATCTAGAATTAGTGGTCCAAGTGGCGCAGTTGGCATTTCTGGTGTTGTAGATGCCAAAGCAGCTCAAGCCGAAGCATTAGCCAGAGCTAAACTCTTTGAAGAACTAGCTGGTTCTATACATGATGTAGTTGAGGATGATAAAATTACAATTGAAGATTTAAATACAATAGCTAGTATGGATAGGACAGTAAAATTAGCTGATGCAAGAAACAAATTGAATAGAGTACATATGGCATTAAACGCAATACAGTCAGATACTAGATTGTTAGAATCATTTAGACCAGAGACATTAGATGCGTTGGTTACAGAAATGGAAAACGCACCTAATAGACATTTAACTGCTCAAGTATGGAAAGATAGATTAAGAAATCTACTCAACTCTATTTTAACAAGAATTGGAGAAACTGGTATTGGATTAGTAACAGCATTGGCTAGAGTTTTTTCTACAACAAGAGATGAATTTATTAGTTTGATGCCAGCAACAATTTCAGCAGCAGTTTTACTACAAATTTTAAGAGGAATAAGTTGGATGGGTGCTCCAATGGGAACTGGTCTATCACTAATTACGGCAAATATGTCATTTTCACAAAGCGTTTTAAACGCATTAGCTGGACACGCGCAACGAATTGGTGGTGTATTAGCTTCATTCAATTCACCACTAGTTGCGCCATTAGTTGTTGCTGGACTATTATTAATTGTTGTTTCTTTGTTGCCTCAAAAATATATGGATAAGTTGAGAAATCTTGTAATCAACTTGTTAAGAGCAATTAGGAGTGGTACTGATAGAGCAATTAGGAGTGGTACTGATATAGCAATTCGAAACGCGACTGCGCTTTTGATTTACGCACTAGATAGATTATATGTTAATAGGTCTAGAATATTTTTGGGAACTTGTAGTTTAGTTGGTAGTGTTGGTAGAGGTCTTGGGTATGCCGGTAATGTCGCAATTCAAGGTGCCGGTTTTTTGGCACATAGTGTTGCTAGTGGCGCAGCGAGTCTAGCACGCTGTCTAATTCCAGCCGAAATGTTATCTATAACATCAACATGGATGGCAACACAAATGGCTAATCTTCAAGGAAATGCTATAGCAATATTCAGTCAGGCTGCTTCTCAAGCTGTAACAACAGCAGGAACCCAACAGCAAATGACATTCGACCAGTTACAAACTCAGTTACAAGATGAATTAATACTACGATACGGTATTCGCCAACATGAATTATCTGGTCGATATCAACCAATAACTATTGATACAATTGATGCTCAAGTATCCCAAGATAATATTGGAACTGATGATGACCCACTCTTAGATGGTGCTTTAAACAGTGCTAGTCAAACATCCCGTACTACTGATGTTGGCGCAGCAATTCAAGAAACCATAAATTCACGGGCAAGTTCACGGGCAAGTTCACGCGCAAGTTCACTTGCTGGAACACCATCAAATACACAAGATATGGACGCTCCTCCTCCACCATCACCAATACCATATACACCACCAAGACAATCACCATATATACCACTAAATTTAATAGTTGAAGAAAATAATAATAAAATTAAAGTTAGTTCGTATAATGAACAAAACAAGCCACTATTACAAACTACAGCAGACCTAACAGACACTGAAGAATCAGATTTAGAAGATGAAGGTGCTTCGAGTAGTTCAAGTAGTAATAACCAGTTTTATTCTTCTCCGGGTGGCGGAGGCGGAGGTGGAGGAGGCGGAGGTGGAGGAGGAGGCGGAGGCGGAACTCCAGGTGGCGGTGGCGGTGGCGGAGGCGGAGGCGGAGGAATGAATTTTCGAGACATAGACGGAGGTCGCCGTAGAAAATCGTATAGACGCAAACCAAAGACTTCAACAAAGAAGAAGCAATACAGAAGGCGTGTAAGAAATACTAGACGAAGACAAAAGAGAAATACTAAGAAGAAGCAATATAGAAGAAACAGAAGACGTTAAAACAAAACAAAATAAAAACAATAATAAGTTATAAATAAAAAATAATACTATTTTATTTATAATATACTAACAAATGTCACAAGAAAAAACAGTTATATCTTATTTCAATAGTCGCCAAGATTTTTTAAACCTTTTAGCAAAGAACCCTGGACTAGTTATTTTAAAATTAGGCGCCACCTGGTGCGGACCTTGTAAGAAGATTAAGCCGGTTGTAGACGCATTCTACGCATCGTCGCCCGACAACGTAGTATGCTGCGAAATCGATGTGGACGAATCATTTGATTTATATGCGTTCTTAAAAAGCAAAAAGATGGTCAATGGCATCCCGGTAATACTCTGTTACAAAGCCGGAAATACTAGTTATATCCCTGATGACTCGATAACCGGAACAGACCCGGTAGAACTAGACAAGTTTTTCAAGCGCTGTGGGCTACATTTGATGTCTGTTTTACCTAAATAATACAGACGCGTCATTTTAAATTTTATTTTATATATACTACCATGTAATACAAAATAAAAATGGATAATACTAACAAAGATGAAGATGATATGTTAGACAATGCTGAGCAACAAATTCAAAATGAAATCAAACTGTTACAAGAGCAATTGGTATTGTCTAGGGAAATAAAAAGGAAAAAGGAGTTGTTCAAGGAAACTCAAAATAAAAAAATAGAGGCATTAAAGTCCGAAATAAAGGCAAAAACGCTACAATATAATCTAGAAATTGCGTATATTACAAGCCAAATTGAAGAACTTGAAAACCAAATCAAAAATACTGACATAAGTAAAATCATGGATGAAATAGATGACAGTACAATAGAAAATGCTGTAGCAAATGCTGTAGCAACCAACAAAGATAATAAGAATAATACAGTAGTAACAAGTAAGAAACCTAGAATCATAATCAAGCGCAAACCGTTACATGAAGTGATAAAAAAACCGACGCAATTTAAGGCAATAATTAAAGGCACAGAGTTCCGTTGTTATACGGAGGATGGACACAAGATTATTTCTTTAAGTTCAAATGTGAATAAAACATATAGTTCATTAAATGATTGGTTAGAACAGTCTATTCTAACAATGTTTGTAAAAACCACAACAAAAAAATCAGTTTATGAAGTGGTGTCATATTACAACAATACAAAAAAAGAATGGCGACCGTTGAAGACAGATTATACAAGCGACACATTAATCTTGAATTAATCCAACCGAAAAGAAAAATTGAAAAAAAATGAAAAATAAAAATATCTTAGTATAACAAATACAATAATACAATAATACAATAATACAATAATACAATAATGTCTAAATTTACACAATTAGAATCAGAGACCAATAATGATATAAATAATAATATACAATGGACTTGTGAAACTTGTACATTTTTAAATCACTCAGCTTTACAAGAGTGTGAAATGTGCGCAACTGTAAAACCTGCTACTAATACTGCTACTAATACTGCTACTAATACTAATACTGCTACTAATACTGCTACTAATACTGCTACTAATACTGCTACTAATACTAATAAAGATTTAGACCAAGCTAAACAAATTTTAGATAAATTACAAGGTGACATACAAACACATATACTTGAAGAATATGTAAAACCACAAGTAATAGCAGATGAAATAAGTAACATGATTAAAGAATTTGATGAACTGCTAATGTCTAATAAATGTCAACAATTAGAATGGCAGGTATTAACAGAGGTGGTCAGCAAAATAATAAACAACAAAGCAGCACTATCACAAATGTGTGAAACAGATACAATTGGTTTTAAGGACAGCTATGAGCAACATTTTATAAAAAGAAAAAATACGTTTACACACCCATCTTGGACTCCATTGGGAAGCATGTGTGCCGAATTAACAATGCGAAAATGGCACTAATTGTATACACCGATGAAGATTTAAATCGGCACGCTTTGCGTGCCTGTTAACTCATATATCGGCAACGTTTCCTTTGAACTTGAACGGCATGTGTGCCGTTTTAATTGTTCAAAGGTGTAAAATAAAATAAAATATAAAATATAAAATATAAAATAAAATATACAAAAAATTGAAAAAATAATTAATTAGTAAACTTATTTTATAAAACATTAAATCAATCCAAATTAATAAATTAAAATATACAAAATATACAAAATATACAAAATTAAAAACAATGATTAACGAACATACGCCGTCAAAAGACAGTCTAGATTTAATCAATGACGCAATTATACGCGAAACATTTATTACGGGAACAAGTATTACAGGGTCTATTAGAATCAATCAAGATAAAGAAACTCAAGATAACAAAGAAATTGAAGAAAAAGACGAAGATGACAGTTGTTGTAGTGACAGTTGTTGTAGTGACAGTTGTTTCAAATGGTGGTTCTTTCACAGCTCATTTCAGGCACCAAAACAAAGCGTTATTGAGCAAGACTTGTTAAACAAGCCGAATAGATACAGTTGTTGTAATGTGTGCGGCGATTGTATTGAACTCAAAGTAAAAAACTGTTGTATAATGACGAATGATTGTATGAAGCAATATTGCTCTGATTGTTTCTACAATGGATGCCAACTGACCTGCTGTTGTTTTACATTGATATTATCTTCCAGATAGCAAACGCAATTAAGAATACACACGTTATTTGGGTAATAATCAGTCTTTTTTCATTTTCTTCTTTGCCATTGTCTGCTACTTCTGCTGCTACTTCTTCTTCTGCTACTGCTTCTGCTGCTACTTCTTTGTCATTTATATCATTATTTTTTTTATTTTTCTCATTACGGCTAATCATTCGTTCATTTTTACTACACTTGTATTTGACAATTTCGCCAATATTACATATGGAGCACGTCGGGTTAATTATAGACCAACGTGTGACAAGTAAGCAATCTGAGTGTAACTTATGCCCACAACTATACAAAACATAATCATCATTCCAATATATTCTAAAACAGCACTTGGGACAGCAATTCATTATTATTTTTATTATTTGAGTATTTGATTGTTTATTTTTATAATACAAATTATCTATTATAAAACTAGTTCAATTTTTATTTATTATTATTTCTTCTTCTAGACTTCTTAGACTTTCTAGACTTTCTAGATTTCTTAGATTTCTTAGATTTCTTAGACTTCTTAGAATTTCTAGATTTTCTAGACTTTCTAAGCCCATTCCCTACTCCTTCTCTATCAAAGCCAGGACCTTTAATTTTATCTATTTTATTAGTTATTTCATTCTCAAGGTCTCTATTAGGGTTAGATTGAATTCTTTGACAAAATGCTAATACATCTTTTGATGCTTTTGTTTCATTTTTATACGCATAATGTTCTAAATATAACTCATAATATTCATTCAAAAGTTGCTGAACATTTTCATGTTGTTCATTTATAAAATCACTTAATTCAGGTGTCATTTATATATTATAGTTTATATTTTATTTTTCATTTTTTCATTTTTTCATTTTTTCATTTTTTCATTTTTTCATTTTTTCATTTTTTTCAAAAAATATAAGTAATCAAAAAAATTGAAATTAATTTTCCGTATACAAAAAAAGGTATTAAAATATTATAATAATTGTTTCAAAACTAGTAATTTCTAAAAGCAAATTACAAATCCAAATCCAAGACCAAATTACTTTCTAAAAATGAACACCGGAACAGGAATAGATACTAGTACTACTTATTTCAGGTATTTCCCCGAATGTATATCATCTTTACCGAGTGCTTTAAATACGACTGGTTATAGTGACTTTGTTTATGACGCGTCCTCAATCACCCACATATCGTCTATGATGATTGAGAACGAATTTGACAGCATTGAAGCGTTACAGACGTATATTACACAAGCATTGTCTAGATGGAACCAAGTCGATACCACTAATGCCGTCGAGTGGAAACATTACCGATACATCAACTCATCTTGTGAGTCCGGTTATATTGACGTCTATAAGCTAGTTACAAATGGGCTAATATTTGAGCTAGATTTTGGTAACAAACGAAACGATGTCGAAAATCCTACAGGTAACCCATATTACTATCTGACCATGTATGCTGTGGGTCGATTCAGACGCGGAGGCTCATCGGTTGATTATTATGATGAGATAATGAATAGTCTTCATACTCAAATTAAAAATAGAGAGATTGTATTTGAGACAATGTCAGAATCAGGCGAATATCAAAAGACAAATTATGGGCTAACGAGTTTTTAGAGTTTTAGAGTATATAAAAAATATAAAATATAAAAAAAAATGTAAAAAAATATAAAAAATATAAAAAATATAAAAAATATAAAAAATGTATAATTTAATTTTAAGTAAAATCAAAAATAAGAAGGTAAAACGCCTTTTTTATTTTTATTAAGTAATCAAAAAAATTGAAATAATATTTTTACATGTGAATAAAAGTATAAAGTAATTAAAATCAAAGCAATCAAATTAAATCAAAGCAATCAAATTAAATCAAAGCAAATGTCCAGCTTTATTAGTACCGAATCCAAAGAAGAAGAAGAAGACCTCTTTGAAAACTATCCCATAGATTCATTGCCCGAGTTCATAACCGATTCAGGATTGTTTATAAGAACACTAGATATATATCCTAATATGACAGAGTTTACATATGATAGGAACAAGATGGTCCACACTCTCAAAATTGTAACCCGTGAAGATTTTGAGAAGCTAATTGACGCCGACTATATGTTTGGATTCACGACCAAAGTTCAAATACAACTCTTTGAAAATATGTATAATTTCTGGTTACACGCCCCCAGTTCATTTGATTTACCTCTACCAGTCAAAGACTTCTCTCATTTTGGCAACCAAGTTAGAACGCTGTTTTTAGAATCAGAAACAACTGTACCGCTTAAATGTTTTCAAAATAATTATGTAGAATTGTTTGACTATTTAATAAAGCGAGATGGTGTGCGAATGGTTGATAGTGGAAGATGGCCAGACTATTCATTGCCATTTTATGGCGCTGTTTGTAATCATGTTGAGATTGTAAAACGAGGTCTAGAAGTAGGTGTTTCAATAGCAGATGATGTTATTGATGAAGCTATTAGGCAAAAGAATCTAGAAATGTTTAGACTGCTTGTGAATCATAGTAAGGTGCGTTATACAAATAAAACGCTATACTTGGCAGCTAAACAGGGTTTGCCTGAAATGTATGAGTATTTCTTAAATGTATCAAGAAAAAGAGGTTTAGATTGGCTGAATAAATATGTCTTCAAAACGCTACAAAATAAAGACAATCTTGAATATTTGTTGCTAAGAAGTGGCGTAGATATAAAATTCATAGATGGTCTAGAGTTATTACAAGAGTGTATTACTGAAGGGTATAGTGCTGAAATAATACAACTAGTTGATGCGCATTTTAGTAAGCCAGAAGACGAACCAAAAACATTAATAAATGATTTACAAAAAATACCAGGATATACCAATATACTAGACAAAGTTATATATAATGAGGATTTAGAATTGTTTATGTATTTACAAAGTAAGGGTTTCCGGATTACACCCAAGTTAATAGAATATGTAACAAAAACACATAAATCGTCAAGGTTCACTCCTGGATTCTTAAAACAACAATATACGGAACAACAAATGGATTTAGAAATAAAAAGACAGGTTGAAGAAGAGGAGGCAGAGAAAGCAGCATTTTTGCGACAAATAGATTAAAAAATTTATAAAGAACCCTGTATTTTGTATATAACCCTGTATTTTGTATATAACCCTGTATTTTGTATATAACCCTGTATTTTGTATATAACCCTGTATTTTGTATATAACCCTGTATTTTATAATTTAATTAAATAAATGAAGAAAATTCGTTTTTTCATGTATAACAAAAAAATTGAAATTATTTTTTCAAGAAAGATAAAGGTATTCAAATACATAATAATATAGTTTTAAGCTTTTACCAAAATTTAAAAGAATATTATTAATTTTAAACCGTTTATTTCAAATAACTTAGTTCAAAATGTCAAGACTTACTTTAAAGCATCAAAGAGAGAAAGTTCACTTGGAATATCAGCAACAAGCTGAAAAGGCAGAGGAAAGTGGTAAATTATTGGTTTATCCTAATCAGAAAGAATCTGCAATGGAGTGTATTACTCATTTCCAAAGCGGCAAATTGCTAGTTTTGTTAATAGCACAACCAGGCACTGGAAAAACAGGAACTGTACTCGAAATGACCAAACAGCTCACTACACATAATGACGACGAGTTATGTGTTATGACTAATGACATTTATACCATTTCTGGTATGAATGACGTTGATTGGGTAAATCAGTTTCGCGAAAAAATGTTGCCTTCATTCCAAGCAAATATCCATCATCGCGGAACTTTAAATAAGAATGCGAAGGATATTAATGATATTCGTAATGGCGTAATTATATGCGACGAATGTCATATTGCTTCCGGTAAAAATATGACAGTTTCAAAAGTCCTTCAGAGTACGGGGCTGACTAATTGTAATGTTGCAATGGAAAGATATATTCGCATGTTGGATGTCTCAGCAACTCCCGATTCAGTTGCATGGGATATTGAAGCATGGGGTGATAGGGCTGCCAAAGTTAGATTGCTGCCAGGGTCATCATATAAAGGTTTTGAAGTAATGTTATCTGAAAATCGCATTAGACAAGCTCCATCGTTTTCAACCTATCCCGAAGTTCAGGAATGGATTCGAATGTTTAATGATAGATATCATGGCGTCAGCAAGAAGTATTTCCCTGTTCGCGTAAAGAATTCTGAAGCAATGGGTTTTATTCGAAGAGCAATTGTAGAATTTGGCTGGACTGAAATGACGCATAATTCAGAGACCAGAGTTGCTGATATAGATGAGCTGATGAAATATGCTCCTGAGAGGCATACTGTTATCTTTATTAAAGAATTCTGGAGAGCGTCTAAACGTCTAGTTCGTCTTAATGTAGGTGGTTCGTATGAATATGTTCCCAAAACTAGAAATGTTTCTACAGCATCTCAGAGTTTGATTGGGCGCTTCTGTGACAACTTTGAGTATGAAGGTGATGAGCTGAATCCTGAGTTAAGACCTATTCACTTTGGAGATAGACAGTCAATTGAATCGTATGTGAGTTGGTTTAATAATGATTGCGATTTTCGTAAGGTTGACTACAAGTCTACTAGTATCAAGTCTGTTGGAGGTTATGTCAAGGCAAGACCATCAAAGGCACATTCATCTAATATAACAAATCTTACTACAGTGACTGTTGCTAATCGTGACCCACATGTTCATAAGCGTGTGCCTGTAGTGATTGAAGTCACTCGTGAAAGAATAGATGAAATCGATGCCAGTGGTGATGATAAGACTGCCATAAAAAATGAGTTAATTACTCGTTTGTCTTCAAATGCCGATTATACTGAATTCATTCAGATAATTACGACATCACCATGCTTTCAGTTGTCAAGACCAAAAATTAATACAGCTCGTTCATACAAAATACATATTACTGATGTTGTTGATGCTAAGGAAAGCAAGTCAAAGTATGCTGTATTGGACTTGAGTGATAAAGCATTAAAGACTAAATCTTGCTGGCAAGTGTATATTGATAATGAAAGTTGTCGTCTATGTGTATTATGGCAAGTGTTTGATGGCACAACACCACTAGTATCAAATCCAATTGGCGGTGGCGCAGCAATATAAAAATATAAAAAATAAAAAATAAAAATATAAAAATATAAAAAATAAAAATATAAAAATATATATAAATATAACCCTGTATTTTGTATAAAAAGTGTATTATTTTGTATAAATTTTAATTAAGTTAAATAAACGAAGAAATTTGTTTTTTATTTGTTTAAAATATATATTATATTGGCAAAACAACTTAAAGAACTTCCTCAGACCGTCTTTAAATCCAAAAAATAATATATATTGTCAAACCAATTTAAAGACTTTGCTACAAATACAATCAGTAAAATATGTCTTTAGAACAATCTTTATTCCACGGGAAACTAAATGAATACATTATAGAAGCGCCTGGGCGCATGTATATATTTGAAATAACCAAATTGTGTGGTTACAGCACATTTGTGTTTATGTATAAAGACGAGACAATGTTGGATTTGTATAACCGTGTTTCGCACCATTTTGGGTGTAAAGATATCAAGGGGCTTTATATTGATAACCATATATTCAAAAATGAAAATATAAATGAAAATATAAATGACAATGATGATGATGATGATGATTCAAGTAATAATAATAACAATAATAATAATAATAATAATAATTGCTGTAAAAAAACCGACAATCTGATTCCAGTACCGCTGTCAAGTCTGACAACTGTTAAAGAATTTGTATTTAATAATACAGCTAAGGATCCGCGTAATTTGGAGCCGGTATATAAAATACCATTTCCAGTTGTGTACCGCATTTATTTAGATGATGGGCATTGCCATTGTTGTTTATAAAAATAACACAAATAATACCAATAATAAATTATTATAAAAATAAAAAGGAAAACAATATAGATTTATTTTGTGTATTAATCTTATACAAAATGAATAACAAATGTGGTCCATCTGGGTGTCCAAAAGCAGGAATAAAAATACATGAAACTCTAAATAGTAATATAAATACAAATACAAATACAAATACAAATACTAATACTAATAAAAATATTAACTTCCATAAAACAACCATGTCAGAACTTGACCTAAATATCGATAATTACACACTAAATGACCTTTATAATTTGTTTAATATACCACTAAATGGCTCGTTAAATGAACCGTTGTTAAAAACAGCCAAACAAATCGTATTAAAAATGCATCCAGACAAGTCGCAACTGGATTCCAAATATTTCCTCTTTTTTTCAAAAGCTTACAAGCGCCTATACAGCATCTATGAGTTTCAAAACAAATCAGAAAAGAAGACAGAACGAGACTTAAAGAAAGACTTTTTTGAAGACACAAATAAAACCGTTTTAGACACAATGTTTGAATCAAAAAAGGAACTAAAAGACCCCAAGAATTTCAATAGTTGGTTTAATGATAAGTTTGACAAACACAAGTTGGAAGATGATGATACTAACAAAGGTTACGGTGACTGGTTGAAATCCGACGAAGGCTTGTATTCACAAAATGACAATGTAACCCAATCCAATATGAATGAAGCCTTTGAAAAACAAAAGAAACAAATACAGGCATTATCAGTGTATACTGGCATAACGGATACTTACGCGTCATTTAGTGGCGGCGGGTCTCTACTGGGCGACCAATCTAGCAACTTTAGCGGTTCCTTATCCGGATTAGGATTCACCGATTTGAGACAGGCGCACGTTGAAACAATTATTCCAATTACTCAAGACGATTATGAACAAATACCTAAATACAGAAGTCTCAATGAATACAAGACAAATAGAGACCAAATAGATACAACACCGCTATCAAAAGCAGAAGCAGAGCGCATATTGCTACAGAATGATAGAAATCTAGACCAGGAGTCGGCGGCACTGGCATACAAATATGCGAAAGAAGCAGAAAAAGCAAAGGCGCAACAGCAATCATTTTGGGGTGAAATTAAACGACTGCTGTAAGGCGATTTGGTCTTTAAGTCCTAATTCATAATATATTGTAAACATACTTAAAGGCAATATATTACAAATATATAAATTTAATAATGACTACTACTGCGATTACTACTACTGCGATTACTACTACTGCGATTACTACTACTGCGATTACTACTACTGCGATTACTACTACAATCGAATCCAATGATTACTTTGGAATAGACGAATGTGCTGGCGATGCCGGTTTTGAATTTGTCGACAAATGGGACCGCACTTATTATAAGAGTGCGCATCGAGCAATCAGTAATTGCGAACTGTGGAACTGGCTTAAAACTTTTGAGCCTGAGGAAGGTCGCGGATTTATGTTTGCGCAAAATGTTACTGAACTAGACAGACTGAGTGAAGAAATGTATAAGGATCCAGTCAATGAAGGACATTCTAGCGCGTCTTATGGATGTACAATGCGGGATATGGAGTTCATTGCGAAACATGGATACCAAGCATTCAAAATGAGCTACAATAAATAAATCAAAAATCAAAAATCAAAAATCAAAATCAAAATCAAAATCAAAAATCAAAAATTAAAAATTAAAAATCAAAAATCAAAAATCAAAAATCAAAAATCAAAAATCAAAAATCAAAAATCAAAAATCAAAAACAAAATAAAAATATCTGTAATATATAATAATAATATGTTAACAACATTAACCTCAAGTTATTTATTAGGCTTTATAATTCTTGTCGCATTTGGAATACTTTTTCAGAAATATCTAGAAAAACAGGACAGTAAGGGTGGAAATAATAGTAATTACAATGATGTAAAACAATATCTATTAACCGAATCATCTTTAGCCAAGAGTAAAAAACCAATTATGTGGATTTATACACCATATGAATATAATTCACGCGACTGGCTCAGTTTTGGCTCACGCAGTTCATACAATTTAAATCAACCTTATCTAAACTTATGCGTTCGCAGTATCATCAAACATTGCGACAAGTCATTTACTATTTGTATCGTAGATGATAACTCGTTTGCTAAATTGATTCCGGGATGGAATATAGATTTAAGCGTAGTTGGCGACCCCATTGTGTCCAATATTAGACAGCTCGCAATGGCAAAACTAGTATACAATTACGGCGGCATTTCAGTGCCAATTTCGTTCCTATGTTTCAAAGATTTGAAGGACATGTGGGAGCGAGGCACCGGCACACAAATTGGAGAAAAGGGCGATATCGATACTGGGAAGATGTTTGTCTGTGAAAATGTAAATACAAATGTAAGCGCAACTAACAACCGTTTTTACCCGGACACTACATTTATTGGATCAAAGAAGAACAATGCTCAATTAAATGAATATATTGAGTATATGCAACGTCTTGTATCCAGTGATTATACAGCGCAAACCGAATTCTTGGGAAACTATGATAAATGGGCAAATAAGAAGGTCAATAAGAAGCAAATCAATATGATACCTGGAACCGATGTAGGTACAAAGACAATTGATAATAGTCCTATATTAGTTGATGATTTATTGAGTGAGGATTATATCAAGTTTTATGACGGAATGTATGGCATTTGGATTCCTGCGGCAACAATTTTGAAACGCCGTAATTACGAGTGGTTTGCCAGATTGAGTAATGAGCAAATATTCCAGAGCAAATTCATTTTAGCAAAATATTTTGTTCTAGCATTGGCGCCTTATCAAAACAATAATGGCAATAATGAAAATACAAATATGAGTATAATTGAATCACTAACGTCAGACCCCAATGATAACGAAGATAGTAGCAATAGTAGCAATAGTAGCAATAATAGCAATAATAGCAATAATAGCAATAGTAGCAAGAATTGGATTTCATTTTGGCAAGTCCCTAGCTCAACAACATTGCCTGTATATGGTCCCAAACCGCTATATATTGGAAACAATGTCCAGCAATATAAATTCTAAGAGATGTTGGTTTTTGCTTTTATAAGCAAAAAGCAAAAAGCAAAAAGCAAAAAGCAAAAAGCAAAAAGCAAAAAGCAAATATTAGACATAACTATAATTAGGTAATTTTAGGTAATAATAAACCATTATTTAAAATTGATTTAAAACTATTATATTATGTTATATGTAATTATATAAATAACTAAAAATGGGTAAATACAATTGCGAAAAGTGCGGAAAAGAGTTTACACAAAAATCTCACTATACAACCCATATTAATAAAAAAAATCCGTGTATAATTGACAGTAAAATAAAAGAAATAAAGGCAATAAAAGAAATAAAGGCAATAAAAGAAATAATAGATAATACGGTTAAAGAAAAGCTAATTGAAATTGTGTATGATAATAAACTTGTTAAAGATGTCCCTACTAAAAAAATACATATTCCCAAACCAATTTTAAAGTGGGTTGGTGGAAAAACTCAAATAATAGATAAACTTATTACGGATTTTCCAGTTGAAATAAATAATTATCGCGAAGCATTTTTAGGAGGAGGCAGTGTGTTATTAACTTTATTATCTTATGTAAAAAGTGGGATTATAAAGATACAAGGTAATATATACGCGTATGATTTGAACGAACCATTAATTAATATTTACAAAAACATTCAAGTCCGCCATAATGAATTATATGATATACTACAAACTATTATTGTAGATTTTAACGAATGTGGAAATGGAGAAATAAACAGAAACCCTACAAATATAGCAGAAGCAAAAGTCGCAAAGGAAAATTACTATTATTGGATAAGAAGCAAATATAACAAATTATGTTTAAACGATAAAATGGATATATTAGGTTCTGCTATGTTTATATTTTTAAATAAAACTTGTTTTAGAGGTATATTTAGAGTTGGACCAAACGGATTTAATGTTCCATACGGACACTATAACAATCCAGAAATTATAAATAAGGCACATTTAGAAGAAATACATAATTTAATACAAATCGTAGTATTTGAATGCTGTGATTTTAATACATCATTAACAAATATAGAAACAAATGATTTTGTATATCTTGACCCTCCATATAATAAAGAAGTAGATACATCATTTGTCGGTTATACTGAAAATGGGTTTGGCATTGAAAAACATACACAATTATTTGGGTTATGTAATGGTTTAAATGGTTTAAATCATAAAAAATTCATGATGAGTAATTCAAATACTGATTTTGTAAAACAAAATTTTCCACAAGAAAAATATAATATTGAGATTATAACCGCAAAAAGAAGTATTAATAGTAAAAATCCAAGTTCAAAAACAACAGAATTAATTATAAAGAATTATTAAACCACATATCAAATGTTTCAAAATAGTTTTCATCGTCGCCAAATAATATTGATACATTATATTTTTTCATTATTTTATTAAATATTATATATTTTTTCTCACTTGACATAATTTTATCTTGTAAGAACTTACTCACACAAAAAGCATATTCTACTTCAAAATTATATTCAAGAGCTTCGGCATACTCTTCTTTAAATATTGGTCCTGCTAATAATTTAGTATCAACTGACCCCTCTACATTTTGCTCTTTCTTTTCTAGTATTTTTATTACTTTTATACCGCTGAAATATTCAATAATATAAGCTTCGTCTGGACATCTAAACAACTCGATATTGTATTTATGCTTTATATATTCTTTCAATCCTGATTGAGAAACAAAAGTAACTGTTTTATCTTCAAATGTCTTTGACAAATAATATCCGTTCTTACTTTTCTTATTTAATATTGTTTTTTCATATCCATCTCCAAGTAATCTTTTCTCATTATTAGTTTTTTCTTCAAACAGCTTTCCATAATAATTTGTATTGGACCCACCTGCTCCGGTGCCTTTATTAATAATTTGTTGCGCATTTGCTTCTACTGCTTTAAATTCAGTCATCTTTGTATAATAATGTAATAATTATTTATTTAAGCATTACATTTCAATTTTTATTATAAAAATAATATAAATAATATAAATAATATAAATAATATAAATATTTTATATCTCTTTTATTCAAAAAAATGGTATTATTAAATCCAATACCATTTAATATTACAAATAGCATAAATAAATTAAAAACCAATTTAGGATTAAAAAATTACAAAACACATATATACAAGGTAAATTTTACAGAAAAGATTCTGTGTTTTTTTGAAAAAGATGATTCATCAGAGAAGGATAAAAAATGTCTAGTATTTACTTTATTATGGAATAATGAATGCGACTTAAATCCACATCATCAAATAAATATTGTAAATTTCTATCATGTAAAACATGCGAGCACTTTAGAAATACTTCAGATAGAACAACTTGATGCTAATAATTTTGAAATTAAGACACCATCTAGCATTAATCGCTACATATATAATGTAAATACACATTTATTCAAACAATATGAAATTCATCCAGGTAAACTGTATGAAATGGACGTCAATTCAAAGACCGAAATAGTTTATTACAAGATTCACTAATATATAAAAACAATAAAAACAATTTAAACACATTATGCTTTAAATATATATACCCAGAAAAATGACAACCAATAATGAATTTTTTTTTAATATTAATTATGGTGATGATATCAATGATAATGAGGAGACCGAGCTAAACAGTTGCTTAGTTCTTTGTATTGAGGAGCACGACGATGATAACAATTCAATTGACACTCGTGTATTCGTCAGCTATAATGAAGCCGACAAGATGTATGTTATTAATGGCAAGCGACTTGACCTTATTAAAAATGATAAAATCGCATTTTTCCAACCATTTATGTTTTGTACAGAATCGTCCAATAATGTATTAGATTTTCTCTCACTGACTCTAGATATTAAGAGCAGGTTCAGTTACACACTGTTCAACTATAATAATTTATCTTATGACAAAACCGACATCACATATAGTTTTATGGAGGATAATATTGACAGACGGTATGAGATTGCCGCATATGACGGCATCGGATATAGTAGAAAAAGATTTAGACAGCTAGTAAAAATGACCAAGCTAATGTATAATAAAATATAATAAAATATAATAAAATATAATTAGGAATAATAAAAATAATAATAAAATAATAAAAACAATTAAATTAATTGTATTTCGTAAATAATGTCATAAACTGATTTGTCGTATTTTATTTGTGTCGTATATGTAATCTTGTTGAAATTACATATTTGGCGTATAATAGTATTAAATGATTTATAATTGAGTTTTCTATCAATATACTCGCGTTTTGAAAGATAATAATATTGTCTACATTCTTCTAAAAATTTAACAATAGTGCCGTTAAAAATGCCCTTCTTATATGCGCAGTTGTTTATTGTATATCCATTTTCTGTTTTTACCGCATTTTCATCAAATAATTGTTTTAATAACTCATTAGGAACTGGATTTTTAAATATTTGAGATGGCATATTATTTCTATATATTCTATAATAATTGTATAATATAAAATTATTATATAAACTACATTTGAACTTGAATCAATCAAACAATAAAATAATAAAACAATCAAATAATAAAACAATCAAATAATAAAACAATCAAATAATAAAACAATAAAACAATCAAACAATAAAATAATAATTTACACTAAACTAAAATAATATTTGCTGTAAATTGTTAGAAAACAATGCCAATTCAATCTCATCCTCATGAATATTGTGAAACACGGTTATATACTTACAAATAAACGGGATAATATTGTATTTCTGTTCCTCTGATAGAAGTCTAGTGATTTTAACAAAGACGAAATAATTGTCTAAAATATCCATAACCGAATAGCCTTTGTCATATATGTTGTATAATAATCTGATTGCGTCCTTCAATTGTCCATCTTTTAAAAACTGCGTGTATTCTTCAAATGTCGACAGACTAATATTTGAGCACACATTAGAAGCCAACTCCAATGTAATAGGTTCATTTAGCAACTTGAATTTTTCAATATAATTAATCAAAATTTTTGCCGTGTTGTTACATACATTTAATATAAAATCCTCAGCATCATTTGTTATTTCTATTTTCTCCAGCTGTGTAATTTTGCGCATTATTTTGACTAAATTTGGGCGCTGTAATGGTTTGATTTTAATTATAATTAGCCTTGATTGAAGTGATTCAATTACTTTCTGTGAATTGCTACAAGACGAAATAAAATGAACATTGTGACTATATTTATCAATACAATTGCGAAATACTTGCTGGCTCTGTTCATTAATGAAGTCAATATCGTCTAATACAATAATTTTCTTTTTATCTTTGACCGAGGAACAGGTTTGGCAAAATGTTTTTACATCATTTCTATAATAGTTGATGCCCTGCTCTTTCAGACTATTTATATGTAATATATTGTCTAGATAATTAGTAGGTCCTAAGCCCTTGTAATATTCGCGAATTACGGCATTTAGAAACGCAGTTTTGCCACTGCCAATATCGCCAATAAACAATACATTCAGATTATTCATACTAATCAATGTATTCAATATTTCCAGCATTTCTGGTTCAGTCTCAAAATCTTTGAAAAAGAATGGTTGATATTTATTTAAAAAAAGTTGATCCATTATATTTTGAATATAAATATATACGTTGATAACTATTTAAGTTTATCTTTTAATATAATATTAATTGAATATGTCGGAAGATTATTATAAAATCCTCGAATTGCCTGAAACTTCAACAACTGATGAAATTAAGAAGTCTTACAGGCGCTTGTCATTGCTACATCATCCTGATAGGAACGGAAACAGTAGCGAATCGGTGGCAAAATTTCAGAAAATTAGTGACGCATATGAGACATTAGGCGACGTTGATAAGAAGCGTGAGTATGATATGACGCGCAACAACCCATTTATAAAAATGATGGGTCAAAATAATCCTGGAAACCCATTTGGAACCGGATTTAACCCATTTGGTCCATTTGGTCATTTTGTCCATCAAGGTCCTAACTCTTCTAATAGTCAAGGGCAAAGTTTTAATCCGATGGACGATATTTTAGCAGGATTGTTTGGATTAAATCAAGGACAAGGACAAGGACAAGGGCATGCTCAGAATATTCGCGTATTCCATAATGGTATGCCAGTAAATATTGGACCGCAAAAACCGCAACCAATTATGACTACTATTGCGGTGCCAATTGATAAAATATTGACAGGGACAACTGTTCCAATTGATATTGAGCGCTGGATTCACGAAGGCGGTAATAAGGTATTTGAACATGAAACCATTTATGTACCTGTTCCAAAAGGAATGGATGAAGGTGAACTAATTGTGTTGAAAGATAAGGGTAATGTAGTAAATGAGCATTGTAAAGGTGATGTCAAGATAACAATAAAAATAGAAAATAATACGAACTTTCAGAGAGCTGGATTGGACCTTATTTTACCGAAGACGATTTCTATTAAGGAGGCTTTATGTGGCTTCACATTTGAATTAAAATATATTACTGGTAAGACATATACGATAAACAATAACACAGGCAATATTATTCCGAATGGCTACAGAAAGGTGATACCAAATATGGGGTTTACTCGTGATGAACATGTAGGCAACCTGATTATTGTATTTGACGTGAAGTTTCCTGAGAAGTTGTCGGATGAGGCGTTGAATGCGTTGCGACAAATTGATTTTTAGAAGAAAATATTTATAATATATTTATAATAATATAAACATTATTATTAAGTAATTTTTACGCAATATTGCTAATTTCTCCTAAATCATTTTGTTTTTCCTTTCGTTTTAAATAAGCAATTTTATTATATTCTTTCTTTTTTTCAGGTGTAACCTCAGTTGCTGTTTGTGTTTTTTGTTTTATAATTTCCTTGTGGGTATCATAATATTTTTTATTTCTGGAAGGAGCAGTATATTTTTTTAAATGTTCTTGAGTTTCAGCTAATTTAGCTTCTAAATCAATAATCTTTTGATTTAATTTAGTATTTTCTTGAATTAATTCTTCGTTATTTGAAAACATATAATTATATTAAATAAATATATATATTTGTATTTAAACTATTTAAAGACAAAATACTATAATTATTTGAGGAGTATAGTATAATATACGAATCGCAATATAAAGCCTTTTTTGCATAGTGGTAGTGCATCACACTTGTAATGTGAAGGTCCTGGGTTCGAACCCCAGAAAAGGCTCATTATACATTTTATCTTTCTTGAATAAAAAGAAATATAAAATACTTATTAAATAAAAATTATTAAATTTAAAAAAAGAAATATATAGCAATATAGTATAATACAATGGGCTTCAGTAGACTTAATTCACGCGTTTTTACAAATTCGTTTGGCACACAAAATAACCGAAGTTATGCGCCATTTTACTTCAAGCAAAAAGGCAACTCATTTTACAATTTAAGTAAACCTCAATACTCGCGTCAGACCTATTACCAATTGGCTGCTAATGGCGCCGGTGCTGGTGCCAGAGGCGATAGATGGTTAAGAGCCAATAATTACCAGCCAACACAATTTATTCCTCCAAATACAGGTGTATAATAAATATTTTATAATTTAGATATGAATATGTGACAATATATTGCCTGCGTTTTTTCTTTTTTTTTCTTTCTCATCTTTTATTTCTGCTAATCTAGGTTCCAATTCCAAATTAGCAGAAACTTCTACTACATTTGGAAACATACCTAGAAATGGTATTCTGTAGCCATAGTAGCTTACAGCAATACTTTCTTGTCCTTTACTTTCTTGTCCTTTACTTTCTTTTAAAATATTAGTCCAATCCTCAATTGAGTCCCATTTCCAATACCAAAAACTATTATTGACATTGAAATGACGTCCATTGGTGTCAACAATCATAAAATTTGTGAAACCATTAGAAACATATTTGTATTTCTTGGCAACACAAATTTCTTCTGTTTTGTTAGTTGCTAAAGCAAAGGTGCCATGACAATAAGTTGTAAAAATCGTTGTTCCTAGAAGTGTAAATATATTTGGACTAGATTTATTGTTAAGTCCAGATTTTATTAAACTTTTTAAAAACGGGAATAATTTATATAATATATGTCTTGACATTGATTTAGTATTTATTAATATATCAATGTCTAAAGTGTTAAAATTTGTTCAATTTTTATTTACACCATTGCGCATTTCAAATGCGCAATTGAAACAGTTACATTCACTCATTTACGCCCACTTTGTGGGCATTTTAATTGATAAAAGGTGTAATAAGTGAAATTTAAATTTTTTATATATTAAAATAAAATATAGAAATTCCTGAACCTCCGTTACCTCCTCCAACATTTAGACCACCACCACCGCCACCGCCCCCGCCCGTGTTTATTAAACCATTTCCAGCGGGGTCCGAATAATCAATACCTCCATCCCCACCGCCTCCTACACCAAATCCTTGATATTGAGGTTGACCGGAAAGAATACCTCCTCCTCCTCCACCTCCTACATTAAACCCATTTGCCGTACTTACATTGTTTGTTCCACCATCACCAGCGACAGGAGGTCCAAACCAAGCACCTGAGCCGCCACCACCATTTGTTCCAGGATTCTGTCCATATGGAGAAGTCCAAATACCTCCGGCACCGCCAGCACCACTATTTCCACCATATCCTGGATTAGTTGATGAATTCGAATTGCCACCTTGACCGCCAATAGCAGTAATTCCTGTTATTCCTGTTATTGTTGAACTATTACCAGATATTCCAATTGTGATAGCGCTTGTAGCGCCAGCGCCTCCACTACCTATTACAATAGTGTATACACTATTATTAACTATTGATAAAGCATTATATAATACATCACCGCCGCCGCCGCCGCCACCACCAGGCGGACTAATGAAATCATTAAAACCGCCTCCACCTCCACCTCCAACTAAAAGATATTGAACAGAAGAAATGTTTGTAAAAGTAATTGTTCCATCTCCCGTAAAAGTAATAATTGTATTGTATTGTAAATCAGATGATACACCGAAATATCCTGTTGCTATATATGATGGCACTGGCGGAGGTGTAGGTGTAGGTGTAGGTATAGGTGTAGGTATAGGTGTAGGTGTAGGACACTGTATAAACCCATTTGGATTATGTGTGTATTTGCTGTATTGACCAAGTGTCGTATAGCAAGGAAAACATTGTTGACTACTGCAAACAGTAGCAAGTCTATTTTTAGCCCGGCGATTTGAGGTAGATGATGCGCCTACACCTCCTTGACCAGGTTTATACTTATTATATAAATAAGTTGGACTATTACAAGTAATGTTGCCACCTGGCGCCATTTTTGTGCTGCGGCGAGCACCTACGCCTAAATTGCGCTTATAAAGAAAACCTGGGAAGGATGAACCACCAAACCAAAATTGTCCGTATGAGCCAGAACCTGAACCAAAAGAAAAATTAGACATTGTTATTATTATAGATAGCGAATATTATTATTTTATTTCGTGGTTTTGGCTTAGGACGGGCGAATTCGGCGTTCGAATTTTAATTTTAGAGTCATTACACTATTATTATTATTTGAGGAGGAAGAAGTGTTGTCGACAGCTACCGCAACAAACCGATCAATTCCATATGTAACAGAACTCCAGTTATTATCAGAAGCAGAATCTCCTAAAGTCCAAGTAGTTCCATTCGGACTTGTCATTACTCTATTGCCAGTTCCGGAGTTAGCCACCGCAACAAACGTACTATTTCCATATGTAACAGAAGTCCAATTTTTTTCAGCAGCAGGAGTAGTTTGAAGATTCCAATTAATACCACCATTTTTACTTATCATTACTCTATTGCCAGTTCCGGAGTTAGCCACCGCAACAAACGTACTATTTCCATATGTAACAGAAGTCCAATTTTTTTCAGCAGCAGGAGTAGTTTGAAGAGTCCATTTAATACCATCCGGACTTGTCATTACTCTATTCTTCGTTCCGGAGTTAGCCACCGCAACAAACGTACCATTTCCATATGTAACAGAAGTCCAATTATTATCAACAGCAGGAGTAGTTTGAAGAGTCCATTTAATACCATCCGGACTTGTCATTACTCTATTCTTCGTTCCGGTGTTAGCCACCGCAACAAACGTACTATTTCCATATGTAACAGAAGTCCAATTATTATCAACAGTAGTAGTATTAACAACAGGAGTAGCACTAAGAGTCCATCTAATACCATCCGGACTTGTCATTACTCTATTCTTCGTTCCGGAGTTAGCCACCGCAACAAACGTACCATTTCCATATGTAACAGAAGTCCAATTATTATTAGTAGCAGGAGTAGTTTGAGTTTTCCAATTAATACCACCATTTTTACTTATCATTACTCTATTATTCGTTCCGGAGTTAGCTACCGCAACAAACACACCAGTTCCATATGTAACAGAAGTCCAAACCAAAACATTAGCAGCTTTTTGTGAAATATATTTACTAGTCATTATAATTTAATAAAATATTATAAATTTTTAAATATATAATATACTTTTTAAAAAAAGCATATTATATTCACATGAGATGTAGTTTGGCTCCACCTTTTTTCGCTTCGTGAAAACAGGTTGCCTAAGATATCTTTCTTGTAGGAATCTCGCTAGACACAATATAAATGGAGTTCTCTGTAATAATAATGTACTCAGTCACAGACTTGTAAAACTTAGCAATAGGACTGGTATACTCCTCGGCCGACTTCACAAGCAACTTCTCACCTGACTCACGCACACCAACAAGTGCCTTCTTATCAAGAGACGCAGTCCAGTAATCTAGCATAATAGGCTTATCCTCAACAATAGCCAACTTGGACGCATGTTGTAAAGTTATATCGGAAGGTAGACGGTAATTGGACGCAGCAACAGATGTATTAGCGCTAGATGTAGCGGCAACAGATGTATTAGTACCGGATGTAGTAGCAACAGATGTAGTAGAACTAGACGCATTATTAGCTGTTTTATCAGACATTTATATAGTTTTTGATTTAAAGTCTTTAAATACTTATTTACAATATTTATTAATTAAACTAAAAACAATAAAATTATAAAAATAAATTATAATTTTATTAAAATGAAAGGTAATAAAAATCAAAGTCAGAATCAGAATCATTTAGTAACTGAAAACCCAAAATATGCCATTAGTAATGTAGATAATTATTATAAAAATATAAACTATTCATACCACGATATACTAACAAAATTTGTTAGTTCATTGACAGAATATTTAGTATTAATCTCCGAAAAAATACATATTAAGAAAACAGATTGTTATAAGTTCATTATTGAGCGCGGTATCGATACAATATCTCATGTATTTTCCATCTTATTGTATTACACTAAAAACCTGGATTTGGCATTCTATCACAGTCAAAAAGCCTACTATTTTTATATTGAATTTATCGAGCAAATTTCCGACGATAATGTTACATTTTTACAACTCAGTTCCAAAGACGCAACAACATTTGTTTATAAAAAGACAATATATGAAATCAACAATGACTATAAGAAAATCGCAAATGAACTAACAAATGATGACAAAAGTATTCTAAAATATGTAGACACATATATGTATATTTATAAAACACTAATTCAAACTTTTCTTAACAGCACTGAAAATATTAATACAAGTAATACAAGTAATACAAGTAATACAAGTAATACAAGTAATACAAGTAATACAAGTAATACAAGTAAAAACAAATCTGTCGACACCTTTTGTAGCAAGCTACTAACAATTCACAATTTAGATACCAATAAAAGTAAAATAAAGCAGTCTTATTTGGATTGTATTTATTTATTTACTAATTTGTTAGCATATAAACAAAATGTGGCAACTGGTTTGAATTCAATATTTACGCTTGTAGAGAACATTTTTAAACATTTTATATCAAGAAAAAAACAAATAGATGACAAAATAATTAAAAAAAATATACACTTATATTTCCAAGAAGAAATTGATTTTGAGCAAATTTTTACTACTATTATACCGGTTGTAAAACTATAATCTGTTTCTTGCGTATCTTTTTCTGCTTATTTTTAGCAATATTGTGACTTTCAATATCAATTAATCCCTGATATATTTCATTGAATTCTGCCTTAAATAATACCTTCAGAAACTCATAAATTTCAATTAATACATTTTCTTCACACATTCCTACAATAAGGACGCTACCAGTTCTAAATATCATAAATGACACTTCAGTTATATTTTTATATTTCTCCTTGTTTTTGCTATTTATTTGGATACCCGTCTGTATTTCAATATCATTATTATAATAAAATTTGCTCTGAATTCCCGGATACGAACACGGGTCATAAATGGCGTTAATATTATACTTGTATTTTAAAATATCATATAGGCGCTCTCTGTCAATGTAAAACCCGCAATTGAAGTTCGAATTAATTAGCACAGTGTCGCTAGTCTGTTTATAACTCAGTTCATTCTCGGTATATGGCTGTAATATTTCAACAATATTTTTCAAAACCAGCTCAAACATTTCATCATTTTGGACCCCGGGTATCTCCATTTTGCCAGTATTAAATACCTTTATATGGAACTCTCGAAATAGTCCATTTACCTTGAGACGAATAATCATGACAAAACAATTATAGAATGCCTGCTTCTTCTTCGACCTGTAGCTCATAATGTCTTTCTTGGAGATGCCAATTGTGATTTTACGGATGTCCTTAAATTTGATGCGACCACTCGGGTTGTCAATATGCGACATAATATGCTCCTCATAATACAACTCTTTTTGTATCCGCTCTTGAATATCATTTAATTCTTCGGGTGTTTTTGAATTGAATTTTATTTGTTTCTTAATGACGCCATTTGTAGCAGTTGCGTAAGGTATTACTGGTATTTCCCAGAATATCTTCAAGTCAACTGCGTCAGTTAAGTAGGCAATTTTGGATTTGGTTGATATATAAATTTCAGACGGCTCAGGTATTTGTATATCTGTATTTAATTCTAATCCTTTGGTATCTAATCCTTTGGTATCTAATCCTTTGGTATTTAAACCTTTGGTATCTAATCCTTTGGTATTTAAACCTTTGGTATCTAATCCTTTGGCATCTAATCCTTTGGCATCTAATCCTTTGGTATTTAAACCTTTTATTGTGCTATTTTTTGTTATATCATTCTTTATATCATCATTTATTGTAATATCATTCTTTATATCATTCTTTATATCATTCTTTATATCATTCTTTATATCATTCTTTATATCATATTTAGCCAACATATCATAATTTATATTACATTCTACTTCATCCGAATCATCATCACAAACTCCAGTTATAAAACTAGACCACTCATCATCAACGTCCGCCTTTGTATTTATATTCGCTTTTATATTCGCCTTTATATTCGCTTTTATATTCGCTTTTATATTCGCTTTTATATTCGCTTTTATATTATTATGTGTTTTTGAACTTAAAGACATTTTCTATGTGTTATTATTCTTTCTACCTTTGTCTTTAAATTGTTTATAAATATATTTAATTCAATTCTTTTATATTATTTTATTTTCGTAATACAATATAATATAATGTTGAGCAAAAAGTTGAGCGTCATTCATGAAAGGGATATTTTAGCGCATATTTCTCAAATTTCTCCTACTTCTTTAAAACATATTAAGGAACTTGGATTCAAAGAATACAGTTTGAAACAAAATGTATTCGACCCGACAAAAAGTTCGCCGCCAAATGACTTCATGTTGAAGCTTAAATTGAGAATGGCTATTTACAATAATGTTGACAATTTTGACAGCGAATAATTTATAATATGACAGCTTTTACTATCTTCGAAATGCATTATGTTTTCTACAAAATTAAGGAACATCGGAGAAACATGCTCTTCTTTATGTCGAATAATATAATTTAGAAAATCCTTTATTATATTCTTTTTATCAATATTGTATTTTGAACTGGTTGTATTTATAAATGCTATAATTGAGTTCATACTGCTACTGCGTAATGCTATTTTACTATACAATTCAGCCCACACTGTCTCATCGATTATATTGAATTCATCATCAGTAATATGCTGATTCGACTGCATAAAATTAATCATGCTTCTGATATCGGACTTGTATAGTCTCTGAATAAGTCTTAGTGACTTGTCCGTCATATTTAGATTCTCTGATACAGATATATTTTTTAAAAACGAAATAATGTCCTGCTCGGGTAGCTGATTGAAACGCAAGCGTAGAAATTCGTTCTGGAGACCTTCATCAATGCGACTAATATAGTTACAGATTAGACAGAAACGGACACCGTTTGTGTAATTTTGTAGCAAATATCGCAACGCTTGTTGAGCATTCTTGGTCATATAATCGACCTCATCTAATATCACAAATTTAGTGCCCTGATTAAACAGCGACTTGGAATTCACAAATTGGTTTATTTGGTTCCTGATAATGTCAATACCGCGCTCATCTGATGCGTTCAAATGTATCATTAGCCCCTTGTTTTTCTCACCTAGAACCTCTTGATATGAATTTACAAGATTAATAATTGTCGTTGTTTTACCGGTGCCTGGGGGTCCAAAAAATAGCAAATTTGGGAAATATGATGTATTGATAATATTTGTTAGTATCTTCTTATTTAAAGGGTCTAAAACAATGTCATCAAACTTTGTTGGTCTGAAACGTTCTACCCATGGAGTTCCTGTCATTTACTTGTTATTTAATAATAAGTAAATAGTATTTAATTCCTTTTTATTTCATTTAAACAGTTTCTTATATTTCTTATATTTCTTATATTTCTTTTTATAAATCTTCATTTTTTTTAATCCATTCACTCACTATTTTGTAATTTTCAGGCTCCACATGTTCCTTGATAATAATATTTGTATTGTCTCTTGAAAAAAATCCACTCGCTAACATCGTAAATCCTTGCATATCGGTTGAAACTGATTTACCTAATTTTATATGATATTCGCCTTTATATATATTAATCATTGTAATGTGTCTTGTATTTATTAAATCATGTGATAGCCGGAGAAATTTAGACATTTTCTTGTATTTATAATAGAGGATGTTTTGTTAGTTTTAAGTCTTTTTTACAATGTTTTTTATCAATAAAAGGTATAAAAAAATTGGTTAGAAAATCCATTTAGAAATATTTTTATACATTATACCAGAAACAACAATGACCAAAACTTTGTGTAAAAATGCGTATTTAGAGTTAATTATTGGTCCCATGTTTTCCGGCAAGACTAGTAGGCTAGTAGACATTTACAAACAGTGTAAGTTTTGTAATATTCATGTTGCCGTTATAAACCATTGTATTGATGACCGTTATCACGAAACATTGCTTTCAACGCACGATAAAATTATGATACCTTGTATTAAAACTGATACTTTAACAAATGTTCTAACAAATATTCAGGAGGCGCAAGTGGTTATTATTAATGAGGGGCAGTTTTTCAGTGATTTGTATGAAGTAGTGTTAGAAATGATTGGAATGGGTAAGAAAATTTATGTTGGTGGTCTAGATGGTGACTTTGAACGCAAGAAGTTTGGGCAAATTTTAGACCTGATACCGCTGTCAGACAAAGTCACTAAACTAACATCATTGTGCAGCATTTGTAAAGATGGGACGCCGGGAATATTTTCAAAGCGAATTACGATGGAAAAAGCGCAGACAGTGGTGGGGTCAGATAACTATATACCGGTTTGTAGAAGTTGTTTCTAATAAAAAGAATCTAATAAAAAGAATCTAATAAAAAGAATCTAATAAAAAGAATATATTAAAATGATTTAAATTGATTGATACATTTAATATATAAGTAAATATGCCAAGAAAGTCTTCTATTATTGATTCGAAAAATACTGAAGAGAAGCCCAAGAAACCGCGCCTTTCTAAAAAAGATAAGACTGTAACTATTAGTGATACAATTGTTGTTACTCCTATACAAGTTACTCCTATACAAGTTACTCCTAATATTGTAAAACCTAAGCGAGGTCGAAAGTCTAAGTCTGAATTAATGGCATTATTGAACAATACAAATACAAATACAAATACAAATATGATACAATTACACATTGATGAAAGTATACAATCCACAAGTGTATTAGAAACAAGTGTATTAGAAACAAGTGTATTAGATGTAGATGTAGATGTAGATGTAGATGTAGAATTAGAAGTAGACGCTGTTGTAGACGATGTTGTAGACGCTGTTGTAGACGCTGTTGTAGACGATAATAAAAAAGTTATAAAGAAGCGTGGTCGCAAGCCCAAGGGTGGCAAAATTATTCAAAATATTGTTATAAATGAAACACAAAAAGTAGATAAACCAAATGTAATTCTCCATCTAAAATGCTCATTAAAGGACCTTCAACAATCGTCATCATGTTCAATTGAATCATATAACTTCAATTCAAATGAGCTTGGTTATGATATCATAACTAAAAATGATAATATAAAACCTGCTAAGGTTATCAAAGATACGTCTTCAACTGGAGTAAGTTCTCTAATAAATGATATTAAGGGATTTAATATTGTATCAAATACAAATACATCCTTAGTAAAAGATAGAGATTTAGACTTGTCAAAAAATAATTATAGCAAATACAGCAATTATGATAATGAAGATGATGACATTGATGAAAATGATGATGAATATGACGACTATTCTGATAATAATAATAAAAATAGAGGCACTAGTAAGACCATTTGGCGCAAGTTGAAGCAACTAGAGCACAATTTACATATTAACAATGTCAACAATAAAAAGTCAGCATGCTTCTGGTGTACTTGCGATTTTGATAATCCGCCGGTTTACGTGCCCAAGCATTTCATTAACGGCACATACCATGTATATGGTTGCTTTTGTAGTCCGGAGTGTGGCGTTGCGCATCTAATGAATGAGCCCATCGACAGCTCGGCAAAGTTTGAGCGTTACCATTTGTTGAATCATATTTATTCAAAGATTTACGATTACAAGAAGAATATTAAGCCGGCGCCAAATCCGTATTATATGTTGGAGAAGTTTTATGGCAATTTGTCTATTCAGGAATATAGAGCATTATTAAGGAATGAGCGTCTGTTTTTAATTGTAGATAAGCCGTTGACGCGAATTTTGCCGGAGCTACATGAGGACAATGATGAGTTCATATTGAATAACAAGATAATAGCAAGTAATAATTACCAATTGAAGTCACGGATGCAAAAGAAGAAGCCGAGCAAGGGATTAATTATGAATGAAAAGTTTGGGTTGGCTGTGTAGAGAAATTATAATATAATTTATATTATTTATTTTATAATTTATATTATTTATTTTACTGTTTAATTTTTGCGTCGTCTAGTAATACGTCGTTTTTTATATTTACGATTGTATTTAGATTTTTTATTATGGTGTCTTGTTTTTCTCCTTGTGTTGCGATGTCTTTTATAGCGCTTTTTTGTTTTCCTAGTATTGCGATGGTGTTTTCTTGTTTTTGAGCCACCCAAAGGCTGTGTTTTTTCCCAATTGTCATAATTTATGTTTGCCTGTTCTAGAGCAGCAGCATCATCTTTTGAATATATACGTGCCAATTGTAAATATTCCAAAAATTTATTGTCATTAATTTTAGTTTTATCTGCCAAACTTTGTCCAGCACTACCTATTCCACTACTACTGCTGCTACTACTACTGCTGCTACTACTACTGCTGCTACTACTACTGCTGCTACTACTATTGCGGCTACATATATTAGATTTTTCATCAAATGTATCAGAACCTTCTTCCGATATGCGCAATTTATTGAGAAACCTTGTTAGCATACTATCTAAACTTGTTTCAGTTTCAGTTTCAGTGTCTAATCTAGATGTCCTCATAGCAAGTGCATTTACACTACTTGTAGCCAATTCAAGTATTCTTATTTTTAATTTGCCTAATGTTTTTTCAGATATTTTGAGTGTTGCTTGTTGGTTTAATATAGAAATTAGTGCTTCCAATCCAGCTGGTATTTTATATGCGGCAGTTAAACACCAACTAAAGCTTCTAGCTGATATTGATTTGTCGGGTGGAATACTAAAATTTGCCGTAATTTCGTTATTACTGAATAATGTAATAACATTGTTTAATTGTTCTCTAGCAAATAAAACTATTCTACTATCGGAAATTAGCTCAATCGCAGTATCTGCTATGTCATGTGATGTAAAATTAGTAAAAAATGTTGAATCGGTTTCTAAAGCTTTCCTATCATCATTAAACAAAAAACGACATTCAAGACCATTAGAATATATATCAGTAATCCATATATACAATACTATTGTTGGATGTGCTAAATTCCACTTTCCAATAATTTCAGATATTAAATTTCCTGAATTATTTTCATGGTCTTTAGACACATCATCTCTTATAATATGGTCTACAGGAGGCATTGATAATAATTTCATCATATTACCATCCCATTGATTAATTTCTCTTATAGTTTTATCTATTAAACGATAATTTATTTCTTGTTGGAACTTAAACAGACTATAAAAAAAATAACTAAAAATATCACTATTTATTTCTTTAGGATTATTTTCAATAGCTGTTAACCATTCATCATTTACAGTTTTTACAAAATCAACCACTGTAAAGACTCTACCTAGTTCAATTTTATCAATATTTGTCTCACCAAACATATCAACACATAATCTTTTAAAATCACCGTTACCGTCATTTTCTTTTCCTGCGGCATTTAATAATGATTGAAATCCAAAAATTTTTATAAAAAAAGCAGTTGCTTTATCTATTGGGTTTTCATTTCCACCAATAGGTAATGAATATTTTGCACCATGACCTGGCTGTTGTTGAAATATACCTGGACATGTTCCATCATTATTTCCACTAAATGTAGAATATCTTTCAAATTTTCGATTTCCAACAAAACTATCAACAGTAAAATCAGCAGCAATATTTTTTGGGGGAACATAAATTCCTTCAGGATTATACTCAGTACCCATCTCCTTAAGTGTTCTCAAATAATGTTCTTTTTGAACACATTCTTGAAGACAGTCTCCAGCAGTTTTAATTACTAAAACGCAGTTAATTCGTTCATCTGGTGATGATGTATTTAAAAATATCTGACATGGACCATAATTTTGAGTATTAGATGTTACATATAAATCTGATTGGACGCCTATCAATGCTGCTATACCATTTTCATGTATAAATGATTCAACTTCTGTTGAAAGACTAGATGCTTTCAAAAAATCAGAATAACTACCACTGTAAAAAGGGTTTGTAACATTATTCGCATTGTTACATCTTAAATGTTGGTTGGCTCCAAAAATGTTTGTTTGACCTGGAACAATTCCAACATCTAATGCTATTTTTAAAGAATCAATAGATGCCGAATTTTTTCCAAAAAATATTGCAAGTGGTTGTATTTCGTTTACAGTTCGTAATGTAGAATTAGTATTATCATAAACACAACATATCCAATAAAAACTTTTTTCTAGCTTATTACAAATTAAACACACATCATAATTATTTATGCCAACTTGGTGCATAATACCGGCTGATATACCTAAAGAACCTGTTGATGGTCCAGCATCAAAATTACATAATGATAATTGCTTGAACATGAAAGATATGTTGTTATCATGACATAACTGTATGAAAATACGAAGTTGATCATGATCTAAATTTTTACAACTTATAGAACAAGCTTTTTTTAATATTTCATTCTGTTTTATTTTATCTTGTTTAGAAAAAAAATCAGAGAATGACAGCATTCCCATCCATTTTATACCAGATTCATACCAAAATAATTCTATTTGTTTTAAGGGGTCCTCACCTAATGTTATCCCAACTCTTTCTAATATACATGCTAAAATGTATATCATAACATCTTCAAAAATTAAAGTAATATGTTCTTGAGCCTTTACATCAGTAATTCCGGCTGATATCATACTGGTTATCAAATCTTTAAATAAATCAGAAACAGTTTTATGTAGTATTTTTGGGTTACATTGCCCCCCTCTACCTATAACACCTGGATTTTGTCTACTAAATTCGTGTAAAGATGTAGATACAGTCCCAATATTTTCCAAATCATGTATAATATCTACACCTCCGGTTGTTTTAGACACTTTGGTTACAGATGCTTTATTTGCTTCAATAAATCTTTCAGTGCCATACCTGTCCCTGCCATTTTTTGTAAATTCTAGTGTTTTAGATAATTCCACAATTTTACTATCAACAAACATTTTTTGCATTCTTTTAAATATTGCCCCATACAACTCGGGTAATAGTTCAAATGCTGAATATGTAACAGAAGCAACCATTGAAACTGAAACAAAACTATTTTTAGGATCAGGTGATTCAATTCCTTCTCCTCCTTCTTCTCCTTCTCCTTCTTCTCCTCCTCCTTCTCCTCCTTCTCCTTCTGAAGAAGGTGAAAATAATTCTGTATAAAACCTGTTATAAACTGAAGCTCTGCCTTTCTCCCATTCTTTTAGTTCAGCATTTTTAACATCAAAATCTGAGGTTGATATACTCTCACCAAAAAAACTTCTGTCAGGTTTTGTTAAAAATGCTATAAAAACTCCTTTTATTAAGTCAGATTTATTATTATATCCACAAGAACTCCTGTCAGATTCAGATAAATTGTCAAACATGTGTTCATATTCTTCATCATTTTGAAATAGGTCGTATATAATATCAATATGATTATCAGAAAAATCTTCAAAATTTTCCCAATCAACTAATATTGCTCTTAAATCACGAAGAATTTTTTGTATTAGTATTTGACAATCAGTTAGTCTATAAGATGCCACATTTTGAGTATTATATTGTGTTGGAGTATCTATAGTACCACTCCATATACCTGGAATACTATTATTAATAACACTGCCAATACCAATACCACCGCCGCCACCACTATCACTGTTGTATGCTACAGATAAAACACTATTACTATTACTATTACTATTACTATTACTATTACTATTACTATTACTATTACTATTACTATTACTAGGACTAGGACTATGAATGTAATTTGGTGGATAATTGCCTCCAATTTTGTGTAAAACAGCTCCAGCTCCAGGTCCTACATTAATTCCAGCTCCAGCTCCAGCTCCAGCTACATTCATATTTATTACTATAACAATATATATTTTATTTTATTATTTATTCTTATTTTTCTCATTTTCTTCCGACTCAGATAAATTTGTTACAACTTGCTCAATATTTACCGGATTCTTCTCCCTATATTCTCTCATCGAACTGTCTAATGTATGCCGAATTTGCTTATAAATTTCCTGATTAATTGACTTAATCTTTGTTCCACTATCATCCTTCTTTTCAGGAATACCCATATAATCCTTTAAGACCCGCATCAAGTCATAATTAAATTCTTGTAGCTTAGTTTTCGCAATTTCTTCAGTATAATTTATATTATTTATTTTATAATTTATATTATTTATTTTACTGTTTAATTTTTAGTTTTGCGCCGTCTAGTAATACGTCGTTTTTTATATTTACGATTGTATTTAGATTTTTTATTATGGTGTCTTGTTTTTCTCCTTGTGTTGCGATGTCTTTTATGGTGTTTTTTTGTTTTTGTATAATTTTTGCTAGAAGAACCACCACCAAACACATTATTATTATCATTATTCATACTAGAATTATTTGAACTACTACTACTAGAAGCAGGTGGTGACTGAGTATATTGAACTTGACCACCTCCACCTAATCCGGAATTAGCACGTGTATCCATATTAGGATTATTTGAACTACTACTACTACTAGAATCAGATGGTTGATTATATCTAGACTGTACATATCCCATGCTGAAACCGCCTCCTCCACCACCTCCTCCTCCTCCTCCAAATCCACTACTAAGATGGGATTGACTAGGAGGTACACCTAATCCAAATAATTGACCACCTCCTCCACCACCTATTCCGGTTTGATTAGGACCAGTTAGTGGTTGTGTGATTTGACCATGGGTGCCAATAGGTTCATGTTCATCAATAGGAGAATTGCGACTCTTCCAATTGTCAAACCAAGCATTATAGTTAGTTTCTGCTTTGGTCATATCCTGGTTATAATTTTCTTGAGCCATCATTGTTTGCCTACCAAAATTGTTTGTTTGTGTCAACACGCTTGTTGCTTGACTTATAAAATAATTTCTAGCATCATCCATAATTTTTTCTCGCATATCATTTACTTCTATTTGTTGTAACTCAGCATTATTTTGATACAATGTTTCTAAAGCTGTTTTTAATTGAACATTATTTAAATCAGCTATTGTAATTGGTCTTCCTGTTCCTGGGTCCCAACCAGTATTTAATTGTGAAATGTCAAATCTTTTTTCTGTCATATAATCATCTAAATCATACAGTAACTGTCCTCTTTCTATACTATCAATAAATGAATCAATAACCCTAGCTGTCATTTGCGTGTCTGTTGTAGAAACAGTCAAACTTATAAGAGTTCTAGCAGCCTGAGCAATATTTTGTAGACGTCTTTCTTTATCTGAATTAATATCTTCAACAGGCCAGTTTTCATCAGAATTAATAATAAAATCTAGAATTATAGCATGTTCAATGTTCTCATCAGATGTAAAAGCATCACAATATGCTTTTATAGCATTATTCGAAAAACACTTAGTCATAAAATCACCACTAATACTTTTATTTAAATGATATGTTATCATGTCATTAACTGGTGGTTGTATAGATACACAAAGATTCAACATCATTCTTATAAATTTACAAGAATCATCTGGTACACTATTTTGTAGTTTTTCTTTAAGTTTTTCAATTTCAGAAACAAATGCCCTTTCAAATTGTTCTTTAAATTGAATAAACTGAGGATACACACTTCTTTGAGAATCTGTAAAATTAGCTGTTTTGCTATTAATATTCTGAACCATTCTTGCCAAAATGATAACTCTAAATGATTGAGCAACATATTCAGCAACTGTTGCTTGTATTCCTTTATTAGTATTTTCATCACTTTTCAAAGGAAACAGCGGTTGTAATTGTGTGTTTTTTTCAGGCTGTGTAAGTACAGCACAAAAATTTATAAAAAAATTACCAAACGACATATCCTGTTCTTTTATGTAAAGTAATGAACCTAAAATAGCAGGGGCCATATTTTGTACTTGTTTATTTCTTGATGGTGAAAAATTAACTGTTATATTTTCATTAAAATTATCAGGAATATCAAAAGTTTTTTTGTATAAATTATAAATTGCTGTCTTTAATTCACGGTCACGTGCTGTTGATGGACCCCAATCAAAAATAGACAAATCACTTGCTGTTTTTGCTACTGAACTCAATACAGTTGCTTCTTTTATAATTATCACAGGATTAACTTTTGGTGGTTTAGGTGGCACTGGATTCCCAGCTAAATTATTCCACACAGACCACACATCATTCATATTAGCAGCACTAATTAAATTACATAAACTACCAATCACATATAACTTTGCGTTTTCAGGTTTATAACTTGTGTTAAGATAACTAATAATATTTCCAACTGGACTTCCAAGAGCTTGTAATATATCAACCCTTTGATTAATCCAGGTTTCCGGAACAAACCCTTTAGAACGAAAAAAATTTCTTAATGACGATTCGTGACAATGCTGGTCACTACCACTTAATGTTCCTTTTACAATATCAGTCAATATTGACTTTGTTGCATTATAGTCTAATGTAAATGGAACTCCACCTCCACCTCCGCCTCCACCTCCACCTCCGCCTCTATTTTCAACAAATTTAATAAAATCCTTATCATTTTTTTTTTGATTACAACAACGATGAGCCCATCGATATTCCATTTTTAATTCATTATATATAATTTCTTCATCTACATCCAAGTCTTCATTATTTCTCACCTTACGAATTATTTCTTTATACTGCTCAGTATTATATAATTTTAAAAACAAAGATGCTTTATAAACTGGTAATATATGTTCACATTCAGCAGTTCCATCACTGGCAAGTATTTCAAGACCACAAATATAACATATTTTCCCATTTTTTTTAGGTTTATACTTAGTTTTAGAAGTTGCTTGTATTTCTGGAGTGCCATATTCACATTTACCAATAATATTAACACATTGTGTTTCAGCTGATGAGCGTTCCCACCAATCTCTGGCATTTGTAGTATTAATCTCTTGCTCAGTTAAAAATACATCAGGACTAAAACCAAATGCTATTTCAAACGCATCTTTAGCACTTGTCTGATTTACTAAACTAGACCATGTAATGTTAGGACCTCTAGCTACTGCTTGAGAATAAGGACCTCTAGCCTCTCTAGCAGCATTTTTTGCGGCACTTTTACTTATAGGCACAGTTCCAGCACTAGCACTAGCACCAGTTCCAGGTCTTACATTCATACTCATATTTACTACTATAACAATATATATTTTATTTTATTATTTATTCTTATTTTTCTCATTTTCTTCCGACTCAGATAAATTTGTAACAACTTGCTCAATATTTACCGGATTTTTCTCCCTATATTCTCTCATCGAACTGTCTAATGTATGCCGAATTTGCTTATAAATTTCCTGATTAATTGACTTAATCCTTGTTTCACTAGCCTTCTTTTCAGGAATACCCATATAATCCTTTAAGACCCGCATCAAGTCATAATTAAATTCTTGTAGCTTAGTTTTCGCAATTTCTTCAGTATAATTTGTTTGCGCTAAAACCTTAGTTACCAAAATACTTATTTCATCATTACTAATAAAACTAATATTATTCGTATACTTATTATTCGTATACTTAGACATTTATATAAACTACATTAAATATTTTTTAAACCATATTAAACGAATAGTGATATAGTATATTATATTAATAAAATGTCCCACTTATCACAAAATTTAGAAAAATTAATTCAAATGATTAGCATTGAGCAACTCATTGGAATGTTGAAACAGAATACTAATATAAATAGCAATATAAATAGCAATATAAATAGTAATAATTCAGATATTCTATCATTACCACTCGTTCAAAAAGTGGTACAAGCTTATGAAGAAGAAATTAAGGGTCTTACAACTAGCACTAATATTCCTGAAGTAAAAGACTATAGTAATGATATTGCTAAAATTCATGAAGAATTGGCTACAATTAATAGTAACTTATTGAGCTTGACAGAAGCAATTAAAAATATTAATATTAACATTAATACTGTTTCTAATGTGAGTCCTAGCACAAATATAAGGGACAATATAAAAGAAGAAGAACATATTCGACTAAAGATTGAAGAACATGTAATTAGTGAATTAGTAGTTGATTCTGAGGAAGATGAAGAAGAGGATGATGAGGAAGAGGAAGTGGAAGATGAAGAGGAAGAAGATGATGATATTACTGCTAATGATGGTGAAGTTAGTGTTACTGAAGCGAAAATAAGCGAAGCAAAAATAAGTGATGTAAAGGTGGTTATAATTCAGTCAGTAATAAGCGAAGCAGTAAGTAAAACGGAAGTAATCGAATCTGAGGAAGAAGTAAGCGAATTAGATGAAGAAGTAAGTGAATTAGATGAAGAAGTAAGCGAATCTGAGGAAGAAGTAAGTGAATCTGAGGAAGAAGTAAGCGAAGCGGAATTAGAAGCGTCAGAGTCGGTAGAAGAAGAAGAAGTAAGTGAAGCTGAATTAGAAGAGGAAGAAGTAGTAAGTGAATTAGAAGAAGAAGAAATAAGAGAAGTGACTGAAATCAAGGCTGTAAATAAAGAAGAAGAAGAAGAAATAAGAGAAGTGACTGAAATCAAGGCTGTAAATAAAGAAGAAGAAGAAGAAGAAGAAGAAGAAGTCTTCGAAATTGAAATCGACGATGTCACCTATTACGCCACCAGTGAAGAGAATGGTATCCTATATACCGTCGAGGATGACGGAGAAGTTGGCAAGCAAGTTGGTGTAATCAAGGACGGCGAACCAATTTTCTCTTAAACCTTTGTAAAACTTTCAAAAAATATACAATTAAAATATAAGAATAATATAAGTAAGTAAAATAATGCTAGATTCTATTTGTCCCCCTGCGCTTATTTATTTAGCATTCTCATTAACACAAATTATTATTGACACATTCAAAGGCTTGTATAATACCGCATTTTTCAAATTCATTGTCATGGTCACTATTACATTTTTGCTAAACGCATTGTGTCAAGGTGGTATGTCAATTATATCGTGGATAATTGTATTTATACCGTTTATTTTCATGACGGTAATAGTTACAATACTTTTATATGTATTTGGTCTAGATGCGGCAACAGGAACGTTGAAATTTCAATGTTCTAATCCTAGCACTAATCCCAATTCAAATCTAATTTACAGTAGCAGTAATTCAAATCTAATTTATAGTAGCACAAATACTTGCGCTACCGCTAGCACAAACACTAACACTACCGCTAGCACAACACCTACCCCTATGCCAAGTGCTATAACAAGCGCTACATTTAGCACAACTGTTAGTTCAGACCCTCAATTCCAATAATTTATAATAAAAACCATTTAAACGTTTATTATACCATTACAATATATAATGTTTTACACATACGTATTTACTGTTATTACTTTAATATATAGCATTGATTTATACAAAACTCATTTCCCAAATGAATACAATATAATAATTACTAAAATTTTAGCAAATATTCAACAAAATGAAAAACTAATACCTTATTTGCCATTTTTAACAAAAATATGTTATAATATTATTTATGCTTATAGCTTTTGTCAGGTTACATTAAATAAGACAATACAATTTGTTGGACCATATTTAAAAACAGGTGTAAAAAATGTTCATTCAAGGATTTTATGTAATATAAATATAACAAACCCTTTTACTATTGTAAATGCTAACTCAAAGTCAAATTTTGTTCTAATAAAGTCGCCAACGCCAAAAAATGACATGATTATTCTAGACAAAGTCCCTGACAGCCTTGATAACATAATATATGAAACATCTAGTCCACACTTTTTGTCATTGTATTTGAAAACGGAGTCCAATTATAATATAGAATTGTCTTCAGATTCAATGAACTTTTACGTAGTTGGTAATATTTTTAATGCAAATTTTTTTAAATATTATTTACAAAATGTATTGAATGTTGTTATAAGTAACGATATAAGTAACGATATAAGTAACGATATAAGTAACGATATAAGTAACGAAAACCAATTTACTTATAAATTAGAGCTCATGGACCACAATGTGTCAATAGTATATTTAGATGAGACTCAAAGTATTCTTATAAATAAAGATGGATATGAAATATTAGAAAGTTCTTTGGTAAAGGAAGAAATAAAAAAAGAAGAAATAAAAAAGGAAGAAATAAAAAAGGAAGAAATAAAAAAGGAAGAAATAGGATTAGATGCGTCCACTATTTGTTACTAATTTAAATACAAATAAAAATTACTTAAAAAAATTGATTTAATATAAGTATAATGGTGACTCCGGAAAAAGCAATAACAATGGACCTTGAAACCAGCAACAACTCCAACTCCAATTCTAATACCGACACTAATAACACTACTAGCAAAATGGAGTCATTCTTATCTCTTAAAAAGAGATGGAATTTATGGGCACATTTGCCACAAGATAGTGATTGGTCGCCAAAGAGTTACAAACAAATATACACATTTACAACTGTAGAAGAAACAATTGCGATTACTGAGAGTCTACCTGAACCGTTAATTAAGAATTGTATGCTGTTTATTATGCAAGAAGGTATTAATCCTATGTGGGAAGACCCAAAAAATAGACACGGTGGATGCTTTTCATATAAGGTGTCAAATAAAAATGTTTGTGATGTTTGGAGAGAGCTAACTTATATGTTAGTTGGAGAAAGTGTGAGTAACAATGTGTTGTTTGTTAACGCGGTAACCGGTATTACTATTTCACCCAAAAAGAATTTCTGTATAGTCAAAATCTGGATGACTAGTTGTGACCATCAAAACCCTGGAATAGTTACGACAGATATAGGCTGGCTGGTGTCGCAAGGCTGTTTGTTTAAGAAGCACAGCCCGGAATTCTAAAGGCTATAAGCGATAAAAGCTATAAGCGATAAAAGCGATAAATAATATAAAATATAAAACCCATTTAAAAATTTAGCAATAATTAAAATATAATACAATGAAGTATCCTTTTATTATATTTTACAGAAGTAATTCTAACACAGCATATGACAAGTTTTTTCTTGATAATAATCTGAAGTTGAATTGTACTGTCCAGATAACTAACAAACTTGTCAATATAAATAAAATATACAGCGCCAATTATCATCTATTAATAACACTGGATGACGATGTAAATACCAATATTTATATTGAAACTTTACATGACAAAAAGTGGCTCAAACTAACAAAAACTGATTTTCTAGATGTCGCATTTTTTAATTCTATTGTAAATAAAAAATACATTTTAAATTGCTCCTTAGACCGGTCATATTTGAGACCCATTTTCTCCCTTTTCACAACATCATTCAACTCCTATGACAAAATCCTTCGCGCTTATAATAGCATTAAACGGCAGACACTTATGAATTGGGAATGGATTATTCTGGATGATTCACCCGATGACGACCATTTCCAGTTTTTAAGAGAGAATTTAACACACGATTGTCGTATTCGGTTGTTTCGTCGTAGTGAAAACAGTGGCAGCATCGGTAACGTAAAGAATGAAGCAGTAGCTTTATGTCGCGGCAAATATGTTCTAGAGATGGACCATGATGATGAAATATTGCCGACTGTTCTAGAAGACGCAACAATTGTATTTTCTAAAGACGGAGAAAAAGAAGAAATTGGATTCATATACATGGACTTCATTAACATCTATGAAAATGGCGACAATTTTCGCTATGGTGACAATATTTGTAAAGGATATGGCTCTTATTATTGCCAAAAATACAATGACAAATGGGTCTACGTATACAATACACCAAATATTAATAATATAACATTGTCGCATCTAGTTTGTTGCCCAAATCATCCGCGAATCTGGCGCCACAACCTGCTTCTGAAAATTGGCAATTATTGTGAACATTTGCCTATTTGCGACGACTATGAGGTTCTTCTTAGGACGGTAATTAGCACAAAAATTGCGAAAATTCCGAAACTGGGTTATGTCCAATATATGAATAACTCCAATAACAATTTCTCTTTAATCAGGAACGGAGAAATAAACCGTCTTGGTCCACAATATATTAGCCCAATTTATTATGAGGAATATAGAATCGTTGATAAGATGGAAACACTAGACGCATATGAGAAACCAACCACTGAAGATTCAAAAAACAATGTACAAATCTGGTTAAGAGACACTGAAACATATGTTCATAAATATTGTAATTTGTTAGTTAATATTGATTTCAAGAAGCAAATTTGTATCATTGGTCTAGATAGTCTTATTTTAAATTTGGAATATATACAGACATTATATAATGACGACTCTTTAAAAAATGACTTCGTTTTGTTAGATAATAAATGCTCAAATGAGTATTTGTGGAAGCAAATAGATAGCTATGGCTTCGACAAAATGAAATGTTATTCTTTGATTGATGTTTCTTCAGATTTGTTAGTTAGTTACTTTAAAACAATGTATTTATCAACTGAACAATATGAAATTATAGACAATGGTTATATTGATAGACCTAAATATAACTCGGGGTTTTCAAATAGGAGCCAAGCAATCAATTCATTGACACAAACGGATGCTAAGTATTTGGAAATTGGTGTAGAATATGGTCAAACATTTTTACAAACGCATTTTAAGGATGAGAATAAGACAGGAGTAGACCCGGACCCAAAATTTCCTGTTACAGAAAAGGAATTCAAGTTTATAAAGGCAACATCAGATGATTATTTTAAAGACCGTAAGGTCGACAGTTTTGAATTAAATGTCGACCGTCCTAAGACATTCGATGTAATCTTTATTGACGGAATGCATCAGTCCGAGTATTTTCTAAGAGACTTCAATAACAGCGTCAAAGTTTTAAAAAATAATGGCTCAATATTTATTGACGATATATTGCCACTAACATATAATGAACAGCTCAAGATTCCCAGGAAGCACTATTATGAAAATGGTATATTAAAATATGGTGAAGAATGGACTGGCGATATTTGGAAAGTAGTGTATCATATTTTGAAGAACTATTCTCACAATTTATTATTAGAAGAAACAAAATATTTCTACAATCCGAGTTACAGAGGCGTTTTACATCTAAAGTTGAAAGAAGCATTTGAAATACCGGATTCTGAATTGTCTACAATTAATGGTTACGATTATTTCACAGACTTTCCTGTATATCTTGAATTGCTGTCTCTGACTAAATAAACATAAAATAAATATAAAATAAACTATAAATAAATATAAAATAAACTATAAATATAAAATAAATATAAAATAAACTATAAAATAAACTATAAAATTACAAAACTAGTTAAATATAAAACAGTTTTATATTTAATGGAATTGGTTATAACAGAAACAGAAGAAAAAACAGAAAAAGCCACAATCTGTCTAAATATGATTGTCAAGGATGAGTCGCATATAATAAAAGGTACTCTTGAAATGCTATGTAATAAAATCCAATTCGATTATTGGGTTATTTGCGACACTGGCTCCACAGATGGCACGCAAGATATTATTACCCAGTTTTTCAGAGAAAAAGGGATTGACGGCAAACTATATTCAGATGTATGGCAAGATTTTGCGCATAATAGGACTCTTGCTCTTAACCGCGCATTTCAAAAGACAGATTTGCTCCTTGTATTTGACGCCGACGACGAAATACATGGCAACATTTGTTTCCCATCAAACAAATCCGACATAAACCACGACGAATATCATCTCAAATTTGGCAGCCCATTAGGCACCAGTTATACCCGTGTCCTCCTGATTAACAACAATAAACGCTTCCAATACTTCTCTGTCCTACACGAATTTATTACCTCTATGGAACCAAATTCTCGCTCTACAGTCGTAGAAGGCGACTATTATGTCGTTTCTGGACGCAGTGGCAACCGAAGTAAGGACCCAAATAAATACTTGAAAGACGCGCTAATTCTAGAAAAAGCACACGCAAAAGCGCTAGCTACTGGAGACAAGTTGTATCAACGTTACGCATTTTATTGCGCCAATAGTTACAAAGACTGTGGCAAATTTGAAGACGCAATCAAGTGGTATAAAATCACATTAAAACAGGACAATTGGGCACAAGAAAAATACGTATCATGTCTATATATTTATGATTGCTATAACGCACTAGGTCAGAAGGAGCATGGATTCTATTATTTAATTGAAGCATTTACACATGATATTGAACGCGTTGAGGCCCTCTATCCCTTGTTAGTTCATTACTGTTGTTCAAACCAAAATAATATTGCTTATAATTATTATTTGGTAGCAAAACACTTCTATGAGCAAAGATTTTTACAAACAAACATGGACCAAAAATTGTTTATTAATGTAGATAAGGGTAACTTTTTTGTGCCGTATTATATGATTTTGATTTCCGATTCTAGTAAAAACAAGACGCAGGATTTTGAATGTATTGTAAAAATGTTTGAAATTATATTTGTTAAGAAACAGAAGCATATTGAACAATGGTATATCAAGAATTTGCTATACAATTTACAGTTCTTTATAACCCATGTGAAATCTGAAAACCGTAGTTATTTTATTGGACTAGCCAATGAATATCTGTTATTCTTAAAAAACAATGGGCTACCATTAGAAACATATGATTTTCTCAAAGATTACAACAAGTTTGGTATCAATACAGATTTTATATTTGAACCTTTTACACCATTTCGCATTTTCAATGCGCAATGGCAACAGTTACCTCCACTCATTTACGCCCACAAAGTGGGCGTTTTGAATGAGAAAAGGTGTAAAAAGATTACTGCGGCAGATAGAAAGGCTAATTGCGTATTTTCAAGAACAGAATGTAAAGCTAGTAGTAATATATTATTTTATGTTGGTTTTTCAGACGTTCATTGGAACTACAGTTATTTAAAAGAAAACGCAATTGGTGGCTCGGAGAAAGCAGTAGCATATTTAACAAAGTATTTATCATCTCAGTTCCAAGCATTAAAAAATACAAATGATAATGATAATGAAAAACAATTTAGGATTTATGTTGTTGGTGATGTAAAACCGGAAGAGCTCACAGAATTCAATGTAACATATTTACATCTGTCTCAATTGCCAAACCTGATTAACAAGGTTCCATTTCATACAGTTATTTGCTCGCGCTACATTGGATTCCTGGAAATGTTTAATAAATGTTCATTTTATCAGTTTTATATCTGGGCACACGACACCATGTTGCTGCCTTATGGAACCAATTTAAGCGACAATGCTATATTAGAGAAATGGTCAAATTATATTGATGGCTGTGTATGTCAAACAAATTGGCACGCAAATGAATATGAGAAAAAATATCCTTCATTGAAGGGCAAGACTATTATTATTAATAACGGAATTGATACAACTGCGTTTCCTTTATTTCCTTTACAAACTTGTAGAAAACAACCCAATAAATTTATATACACATCTCGAACTGAACGTGGACTAATAAGAGTTTTAGAATTGTGGACGCAAATTTTGTTAGTTATGCCCGATGCTGAACTAGTTATTTCAACATATACTAAGTTCCCTTTGAATAAAGAAGAAGACAATATCAAAGCTATTATAGACAAATATGATAGTATAACACATCTTGGGCAACTAAATACGGAGGAATTGTATAATGAAATGAGCACCTCGGAATATTGGTTATATCCAACTAGTTGGCCAGAGACATCTTGTATCACAGCATTAGAAATGTTAATGTCTGGAGTAATTTGCTTGTATTATCCAGTTGCTGGACTAACTGACACAATGGATAAATATGGAATCCAGATACAAAAAGGCAACGAAATAGACACGCTAAAAAGTCTAACTGCTGATAAAAAGGAGGCTCTAAGAAGAGAAGGGAAAGAATATGCTTTAAGTTGTTCGTGGGAAAACCGAGCCAAACTTTGGGCAAGTCTTTTCTTTGAAGAAAAGCAAACAATATTATTCTTCTTACCATTTTGGTATAACCAGTTAAATTTACAAGACTACTTTGATAGTTATAGTTCAAAATACAATGTAATATATACCAATAACGAAACTGAAGCTATTACTCTAGAGAATGTAGACAAGGTGATTTTTGTATTTGAAGTGTTAAATGAAGCAGTTTACAACCACTTCTTTAATAAGCAAAGCGATAAGCAAAGCGATAAGCAAAGCGATAAGCAAAGCGATAAGCAAAGCGATAAGCAAAGCGATAAGCAAAGCGATAAGCAGGTTGAAATAAGCATTTTAAATACAGAGCCAATGAATTTAAAACACCGTTATCAAAATATAGAAAAATACCTCAAGAAATATGAAGGTATTAAAATCTATGACTACAGCTTGTCAAACATTCACATTCTAAACTCAAATGGTTTCACTAATACTCACCATTTACCCTATTTAATTTACAAAGAGGAACATGATTTTCTGGTAAACTTGAAAAAAAATACAGAGCAGATATATGATTTTGGTATTATATCAGCTGAAAATCCAGTAATTGTTGAGCGCCGCCTTGCTGTTGTAAACTTTTTAATAAACAATGGTTATACAGTTAAGGTTATCCAAGGTTTCAAAGGATTACGCGATAAGCAAATTGCGCAATGTCGCATATTATTGAATATTCACGGGTCCAATAATGGCGAAGTTTCAAAAATATTTGAGCACATACGATGTGACAGATTATTGGAAGCAGGATACCATATTCTATCAGAGGATTGCCTCCATTTAGACCCAGTGTTTGTCAAAAAATACTCAAACAATTTAAAAATTATTGATTATAATGAGTTCTTCAAGAAGGAAACATATGTAAACTTAAAAATGAAAATTAGATATGGTATAATTAATAATTATATTGATATAACAGATATTTGTTTACAAAAATTAAATAACAATAATATTATTACAATACCATATGGAGATGGTAATCGAACTAACATATTTTCAGACCCAATCTATGGCACCTTGAAAAAAATATTTATATTAGTTGATGGCGAATTATATGAATATGATGATACTCTCACAATAAAAATAAATTTAACAGATAAGACTATTTCTGTTATAAACAATGATGATATAAATAATAAAATTAATAATATACATTCTAAATTACAGTTAAAATATGGCAGTTTTAGTGAAGAATTACCCGAGCAAAAAATGGTTCTCAGATATTTAAAGGGTCATGAAAAGGTCCTAGAAATTGGTGGTAATATTGGACGCAATTCATTAATTATTGGACACATTCTTAAAAGCAATAATAATAATAACTTTGTTACACTTGAAAGTAATGTAAATATTGCTCCACAGTTGGTTGAAAATAGAAATTTAAATAATATGAATTTTCATATTGAACCATCTGCTCTATCCAAAAGAAAGCTAATACAACAGGGATGGAATACAATTGTATCTGATGTATTATTAGATGGTTATCAACCAGTAAATTGTGTAACATTTGATGAACTACAAACTAAATACAATATAATTTTTGATACACTGGTATTGGATTGTGAAGGAGCATTTTATTATATATTAATGGATATGCCTGAAATATTAAACAATATTAAATTAATTATTATGGAGAATGATTATTTAGATATTTATAACAAGCAATATATTGATAATATTTTAACACAAAACAACTTTGCGGTTGATTATGTAGAGTCCGGTGGTTGGGGTCCATGCTATAATAATTTCTTTGAAGTATGGAAAAAGAATACAAATACAAATAATAAAAAAATAATAGATTGTGTTACATTCTATAATGAAATAGAAATGCTTACATATAGACTTAATTTGTTATATAATGTAGTAGACTATTTTGTAATAGTTGAAGCACGTCAGACACATGTTGGAAACTCGAAACCGTTATATTTTGAGGAAAATAAAGAACGTTTTCAACAATTTTCTGACAAAATTATTCATGTGGTTGCTGATTTGCCATTTACCAAAGATACTATTAATATTGTAAAAGGTGACCAATGGACAAATGAGAAACACCAACGAAACTGTATTAGTAAAGGGTTAGAACAAATTAACATTGACATTAGTAACAAGCTGGATTTAGATGACGTTATTATTATTGCTGACCTAGATGAAATACCGGACCCAGATACGCTAAGCAAAATTGGGTCAGGACAAATACAAATTACAAGTGGTATTTCAAGCTTAGAACAAGATTTATATTATTATAATCTTAATAGTAGATATCGTGAAAAATGGTATCATGCCAAAATTTTAACTGTAAAAAAATATAAGGAACTTGGTGTAACTTGTGACGCAATTCGTTTTATAAACGGGGATATAATTGTTAAAGGAGGCTGGCATATGAGCTATTTTGGCAATACATCATTTATTAAAAACAAACTGGAAAATTTTGCGCATCAGGAATATAATTCGGAAAAATATACAGATACAAATGAAATACAGAAAAGAATTGACAATCATGATGATTTATTTGGACGTGAATCTACAAATCATATTGAAAGGATAGAAATTATTGACAATGATTATTTACCACCATTGTATGACATATATCTGAAAGGTTTTTACAACAATCCCAATCCCAATCCTAATCCAAAAATAGAAATTAAAAACAATATTACAATAGGTTTTCATAGTAATCAGCTCTGTGAAAGAGGAGTTTCAGTAGCCTTGTATGATTATGCTTATTATAACCAAAAAATATATGGCAATACAAGTATCATTTTTTACTGTAAACATTATAACAGTGATACTAACGTAATACGTAAATTTGAAAAAGAATTTAAATGTTATGCTTATGATACCTTTTCAGATATAGATAAAATTATTTTAGATGAGAAAATAGACTATTTTTATAATATTAAAAGTGGTTCAAAATCTGATAATCAGTTAGTTACAAAATGTCCAAATTTAATTCATGCTGTATTTACAGTTGAACCACATGGTGAAAAATATGCTACTATTTCAAAACAATTATCTTCAAAATACAATAATATTGTAGACTATGTGCCTCATATGATAAATTTACCAGAATGTAATGAAAATATGAGAGAACAAATAAATATTCCAAATAATGCTATTGTTTTAGGAAGAATAGGTGGATTTTATCAATTTGATATTCAAATAGCACACAACGCAATTAAAAATATTCTTGATATCGACTCTAATATATTCTTTTTATTTGTAAATACTAACATATTTTATGAACATCCTCAAATTATTTATCTTGACAAAATTATTGACCTTATTGAAAAAGTTAAATTTATAAACACTTGCGATGCAATGATTCATGCTAGAAGCGATGGAGAAACTTTTGGACTAGCTATAGCCGAATTTTCATCATTAAATAAACCAGTAATTACAAGTGTTTCTAATACAGATAATAGTCATATAGAAATACTAGGTTCTAAAGGAATTATTTATGACACTGAGGAAAGTTTAATTAAGATATTTAAAAATATTAGAACAATTATTAAATCAAAAAATGATTGGAATGCCTATAAAGAATATACTCCTGAAAAAGTTATGAAAAAGTTTATGGATGTATTTGAATTAAATATATATACTAAAGAAATATTATTTGACAAATTATTAATTACATGTTACAAGAATGACGACTTGGCAAATAGTTCTATTTGTAAAAATGAGAAATGGGAACCTCATATTATGGAGTTTTTAAATGTTTATAAAACATTTTTTAAAATAACTTCTATTGTTGATGTAGGAGCTAACATAGGATATCACACTCTTTATTTTAGTGATATAGTTGATAAAAATTGCGGAATTGTTTACGCATTTGAACCCCAGCCTCAAATCTACAAGCTATTAGTAAAAAACATTAACAATAATGATAAAAATAATGTAATCATATATAATCTTGCTTGTTCAGATTGTGAATGTGAATCTAAAATAGCTCATATATCTCTTGATTCACAAAACACAAACATGGGAGATTTTACATTAAACCATAATATTATGTCTGATAATTTTTATAAAGTAAAATGCGTAAGATTAGATGATATACTCAAAGACACTATTGATATAATAAAAATAGATGTTCAAGGATGGGAACAAAATGTATTAAATGGTTCTCAAAATATAATTTCTAATTATAAACCATTATTAATCATTGAAATAGAAGAATATCAATTAAATAGAAATGGTATGACTAGTGAAAAATTAATTACACAAATACGTAATTTTGGATATTATATTTATTATTTAGATTATAAGTATCCTTCAGATCATATTTGTGTTCATGAAACTAAATTACAAGAATTTAATACACATTTTAAAAAATATATTTTTGAACATAATGAATTAAATAATATTAATAATAATATTTTATATGGAATAAATAAAAAAATAAAGTGTTTTTTATAATTAAATAAAATAATTAAATAAAATAATTAAATAAAATACCGGAATTATTTAATTATTCTTTTTTAAATGTTTACCGCTCCGTAGAGAAAAAGAAGACCTGAAATAGCCGGCCATTTTCCTTTGTATCGCCAAAATAGTCCATCGACATATGAAACCGCTTAGAATTAAACAGAATTAGACGATTGAACACATTACCCACCTTATCTACTTGCTCCCATTTTGTTAGGTCTTGGCTACAACTATCAGTCTGATCCTTAGTATTCAGTATTTTGGCATCTT
>Ga0209596_1000214_pt1 | contig 52945 bp, 78 predicted proteins | sample M_130807_MF_Meta_FD_187314 | JGI IMG/M metagenome (GOLD analysis project Ga0209596, IMG submission 187314) | Freshwater microbial communities from Lake Montjoie, Canada to study carbon cycling - M_130807_MF_MetaG (SPAdes) (version 2) | ecosystem: Environmental > Aquatic > Freshwater > Lake...
TAGCCGAACAACGATCTATTGAGAGCATGCAGTTTTCTCTAGCCGACGCTCAACGCAAAGAGCGCATGGGTGATATTCGTGGCGCTCAAGCCGCAGCCGAAACTGCGCGTAAAGAAAAAGCTGATGCCAATAGATTTAAGCTAAACAAAGCTCAAGCTCTGGCTAAGTTAGACGCCGACGTATATAAGGCTGCTAATCGCGGTAACAAAGGCGCGGGTGATAAAGGGCCTAAATTGGCTGAGCAACTGTACGCAGACAACGTAGCTAATATGATGGCAACCAGTAAACCAAAATCTGGAGAATCACAAGAAGCTTTTGCAGCGCGTATCCGTGCGCAGGCTGGTGCGTTAACTGCACAACAAACTAAGACTTCGTTCTCTACCGGCGAAATTGGAGCCCTTAAAGCTGAAACGGCATTGGAACCTGTTAGGTCTAGAGAAAACATTGAGGCAAACAAAGCGCTTGATAAACATAAGCTTATGAACAGGCGTGAGTGGAAAAAAGCTGTTGAAGATGCAGGTGGCGAACAAGCGGCAACAGTCAAGTTTAAAAACGAATGGATTAGGAATAACCCGCAAAGTGCTGAAACTGCTCCTGCAAAACCAAGCGCCGCACCAAAACCAACTGCTACCGCCCCTGCTACTAAAGTAGTATCTATGGCAGATATTGACGCTACAGTAGCGGCAAGCGGAAAAACAAAACAAGAAGTCATAGACGCAATAAAGGCCAAAGGCTACACTGTCAAATAAAGAGGTAATCCATGGCCGGTCGTGATTTAAGCGCTGAGTTATTCCCCGCACCGGCTCCTTCTCAACAGGGTCGGGATTTAAGCGCGGATTTGTTTGCCGAGCCGTCATCTTTTGACGAGATTAAAAACGTTGGTAAGCGCGGTTTAATTCAAGCGGAAGAAACAAGAAATTCTTTGGCGTTCCAGTCTGGGGCAATTAGTGCCAAGGAATACGCTGAGCGTATTAGCGCTTTAAACCGCCAACAAAAACAAATTAAACCTTCCGGCGATGTGGCTGCGGGATTAGAACGTCTACAAGATGCCAACGAAACTGGAAGCTATGCTGACGTAGCCAAAGAAGTTATCAAGCCAAAGAACTGGAAAGCGCTAGCTTCTTTAGTTGCGGAATCTGCTGTAGCTACATTACAAACTGTACCTATTGTCGTAGGTGGAGGTCTTGCAGCCGGGCCTCCCGGTCTTGCAGTTGCCGCTGGTACAACTTCTTTTGCCACTGAATTTGGCTCGGCAATTGGTGAACTCTTAGAGAAAAAGAAAGTAGACACTTCAAACACTGCTGCTGTACAAAAACTTTTAGAAGACCCCAAATTTATTTCTGAAGCCCGTGAGTACGGCTTAAAGCGGGGCATTCCAGTAGCTGCGTTTGATGCGTTGTCGGCTGGTTTTGCTGGTCGGTTTGTTAAAGCTCTTAGAAACGCGGGAACTGGTATAACTCGCAAAGCGGCGGTTACGGCTGGCGCAAAAGAAGCTGGCGTTCAGGTCGGCGCGGGCATGGCTGGCGAAGCTGGGGGTCAAGCTTTAACAGGCGAGAACAAACCCCTAGATGTTCTTATTGAAGGCTTAGCAGAACTCCCCGGCGGTGTTGCTGAAGTAGCTACAGGTGCGCGTAACCGTGGGGATAAAAAAGTAAAGGGCAAAGACTTAAGCTCTGAGCTATTTGGCAAAGAAATTAAAGCCCCCGCAAAAACTGCTACAGGTAAAGATTTAAGCTCTGAGTTGTTTGAGGCAGCGCCCCCACCTCCACCTCCACCTGCTACGCAAACAACAGCAACAACGCCTGAACAAGTACGCGCCGAGCGGATTGCTGCGCTTACTGAAATTAATATACAGCAGGGTATACCCGCAGAAAATGCTGAGAATATTGCCACACGCAAAGTTGATGCTCAGTTAAAAGCAGAAGCTAAATCTGCGGCTATTAAAATACCTGAAGGCCGCGTAGAAGAAATTACACAAGATTTAATTGCCGCTGGTGTTGACCCACAACAGGCGGTGCTTGATGCACAAAGGCTAGCCCAAGAGGAGTTACAGGCAGATGAGCTTGCGCAGACAGAAACAGGAGGAGCAGCAAATGTTGTTGAACCTATCAGTACTCCAAGTGGAGAAAGCGTTAATTTGGCTGAACAGCCCAGTCCAGAACTCCCCGCCGGAGGAGCTATTGAGCCTGTCACAAGTGGAGTGGTTCCTGCTGGACAGACTACTACAGGAACTGATACTGGAGAAGGAGCACAGCAAACTACAGTAAACCAATTAGCCAGAGAAGAACAGGCAAAAGCAGGTTGGAATGAATCATGGCCTTTTGCGCCTATTGATCTGGCTAATGCAGATTTTCGCCAACTCATTCGTAACGACCCCAACATTACACCGGAAGTAAAAAATCAAATTTTTGAATCAGGTAAAAAATTAGGTGTGGTGTCTCAAAATGAACCTGTTGTAGAAACACCCGCTGAAATAAAACCACAGCCATTTGCATTAACCCGTGGTGCAGTCACGCCTGAAGCAGTCAAAGCGTTACCAGATGAGCAACTTAGTAAAGAACTCTCTAACGTTAACCTTAGTGATGCCGAGTACAAATTACTAACAGACGAGCAGTTACGACGTCAAGAAGCACCTGCGGAGACACCTGCTAAAACAGTCCCTATAACAGTAGCAGAAACAAAAACAATCAAAGATGATGGGCTTACCGGAACTTACACAAAAGTTAAATTATCTGATGGCAGCGAGCATGAAATTAACCGTCAAGACTCTACTACTAGCATGGGTCTACCGGGGTGGCATGACGCAAAAGCCGATACACGATATAGCTATTTAGCAAATACTAAAGCGGAAGCTATTAAGGAATTAATCCGTAGGCAGGAAGAAAAACGTTCTGCCGCCCCCACTGAAACTGAAGGAGCCGACCTTGGCATTGAAACCTCTAAAACCATCGAAACAACGCAAGAAGGACAAGAAGCACCACCAGCCGGAGCAGTAAAGGGTAAACGTGGCCCCAAACCTAAACCCGTTGAAGTTAAAGAGCAGATAAAAGTAAGCCGTAACGAACAGACTCGTATCAACAACGATGCCGAGTACAATCGAAAAAAGTTTATTGCCCAACTTGACCAGACTTTAACGCCAGAGCAGATTGAAGAACTTAGCTTTGAAGAGGCCGAGCAAGCTGAGATTGACGCACGCCAGTCTCGGCGCAGTGCGCTTCGTGGTTTGGTAGAACTACAGGATAACCCTAATATTGCTCGTGGCAGCGCGGTGGGCAAACGCATTAGCGCAGCTATTAAAGACTCTAAGGCTACGGAAGCAGAGCTTGCTGATATTCGCCGTGGTATCAAAGCAGCAAAAGATGTTCTTACTGGCCCCAAAGAAGATGTACTTGGCTCAGTTGCAGCCCCGGGTGTATCGGGTAAGACAGAATCTAAAGCTAGCAAGTCATCAGATGCTAAGGTAGACAAACCCAACGCGGCATTTAATACGTTGACTACCGGCTCACAAGCAATTGCACAAGTCATTAAGACCGGTAATCTATTCCAGCGTTTTGTTGCACAACGCATCCGCAACTTTGTGGTCGGCGTTAAGTTTGTGGTGGTTGAAAAGGGTGATGGAACCCCTGCCAATATTCTTGCGGAGATGGAAGGCGCACGTGGGCTTTTTGTTTATACCCCGGGATCTAAAGACCGTACTGTATACGTGCGTGGTACTAGCTTCGGAGACCTACAAGGCATAAATAACATAACAGTGCTACACGAATTGCTGCACGCAGCAACAGCTAGTCGTATTGAAGCAGGTCTATTGAAAGGTTTTAGGAACGCTAGCCTTCAAAAGTTTATGCGCGAGATGGACGCCATAATGAAGCGTGCCGAGCAAGAGTACAAAGACCTAACATACCTTGAAATGGTTAGCGAAGACCTTAACGACTTGGTCAGCAGAACCTACGACCCTAAGACAGACAGCTACGATATATTTAAGAACCCCCACGAGTTTTTAGCTTACGGCATGTCTAGCCCTGAGTTCCAAAAGTTCTTGATGCGTGTAAAAGGCGTACGCAAAGAACCAACTCTTTTCTCTACATTCACTAATAGCATCCGTGACTTGTTTGGTATTAAGCAGGGTGAAGCTACTGCGTTCTCTGATTTGGTCGACATTACTGACAAGATGCTTGGTAAAAGGCTGACAGCGGTTGGAATGGGAAGAACTTCGCTTCAACAAAAAGGGTTTACCCCTCCTGAGTTTGACGAAGAAGCCGACAGTAAAGTAAAGCGCTCTGCTCTGCAGCTTGCCAAAGATACAAAGATTGCAAAAGAAAAGGTGCGTTTGTCTAATGAAGGCAACGCGGCTAAGAATGTTGAGTTTATGCAGTTGGCACGCGACCCCCAAGCAGTGCGCCAAATCTTAACTAACGTGACTAGTGATCTAAGATACGCAAGGTTAGAAGCTACTGTACGCTTGCCCACATTTGACTTCTTATCTAAGTGGGCTGCTGATGCGGGTATACCTGCGCTAGAAAAGGCTAACACTCAGTTGCAGCGCATGTTGGGTATGTCTCAACAGTTTTTAGTTGGCGCTGAGCAGATGATTGGCTCGCTTAACCGTGGGTTTAAAGAAGACCCTAAACTTAGCCGCAAGCAGTTTGCAGACTTTGTGTATGCCACTACGCTAGCAGAAATTGACCCGTCTGATACCAACACCCGTATACGTAGCAAAGAACTTGATGCCGACTACAAAGCACTCGGCCCTGTTGGTCAGCGTTTGTATAAACAGTTGCGGGACTATTACGAAGCAATCATTGAGTTGTATTCTGACTTGCTAGACGAGCAGATAAACAACTTGCAGGGCATGTCCCCCGAGGAAAAGAAAAACCTGATGGCTGTCTTGCGTAAGACGTTTGAAGCTGAGTCACGGATCAAGCCTTTCTTCCCATTAGTGCGTCGCGGTGACTTCTTTTTAGCTATTGGCTCGGGTGAACAACGATTGTTCTATTTGTTTGAAACCCGTGCAGAGCGTAACGCAAAAGCAAAAGAGTTGGCTGAAGGTCGTGGAGAAGACTACGAAGACGTATTATTCCGCCAAGAATTTGTGCAAGGTAATGACTTAAAAGAGTTACGCGCCGCATCACAAAACTCAAGCGAAATGCTCAAGAAAGTATTTGAAGCAATTGACGCCAAAGACTTGGGCTCCCCTGCGGCCAAAGAAGGTTTAAAAGATGCGGTTTACCAAATCTATCTGACCACAATGCCAGAGCAATCTTTTCGTAGGCAATTTACACATCGTAAAGGGCGTGGTGGTTTTAGCACAGACTTGCAACAAAACATTGCAACCACCGCTTCTAAACAATCCATTCAGTTGGCACGTTTGAAGTACGCGCCGCTTCTTCGCAACTCCATGTCAGAGGCACGCTCATCTATCCGTGAACGCGAAGAGTTGTCTCCATTTGTGCAGGAAGCTGAGAAGCGTATTGACATGGCGTTGTCTGGTGCTCACGGTTCACTGAGCGAGTCCGTTGCTGGCATAGCAAACAAAGCATCTTACTTTTGGTACTTATCTTCTGCTGCGTCGGCTTTGATTCAACCTTCTAGCGTATTTATTTCCGGCTTGCCTGTGCTTGCTGGTAACTACAACAATGCTTCTGGCGCTGGCTTAGAGCTTGCAAAGATGGCTACGTTGGTTAACCAATACAGCGTGTTCCGTACTAATGCAGACGGCACAACGTCTATCTCTGCGCCAAGTATTGCTAACAATAAGTCTCTCCCGGCTGACGAACGCAAAGCAATCAATGAGATGACTATGCGCGGCGTGTCTCAATCAACCTATGCCTCTTTGGTGTGGGGCTACAAGAGTATGTCCACCGAGCAGTTTGAAGGTGTTGTAGGTAAAGGCAAACGTCTTGCAAATTTAATGGTCGGTGCTCTGATGCATAACACTGAGCGTCTAAGCCGTGAGGCCGTCTACTTAGCTGCGTATAGGTTGGGTAAAAAGCAGGGGCTTGACTATGCTACTGCTGTACAAAAAGCGGTTGACTCTACTAATGAAGCACTTGGTAACTACGACATTACAAACCGTCCACGGTTTATGCAACAAGGTATTGGTAAAGTTGCGTTCCAGTTTAAGACGTATCCACTGCAGATGACCCTGCTGTTGTTAACCAACTTCAAGAACATGCTTCCTTACCTCAATAAAGAGGGCAAAAAAGAAGCGGCTACTAAGTTCTTCGGCACGATGGGCACTTCTTTCCTCCTTGCTGGCGCGGCAAACATGGCTTTGATTAACCCTATCATGGGCTTGCTTGGGTGGGCTTGGGGTCAGATGGAACTTGATGAAGATTGGCCTGAAGAACTTAAAGACCTTGGCTTCCCAACTTGGTTCTTTGAAGTGTTTCTTCCTGAGAAGTTGGGTGACATTACGCTTGGCGGCGTACCTGTAAGCGATCTCATTAAAGAAGGCCCATTTAATGCGCTTACCGGGTGGGCTATTGGTTCCCGTATTGGGTTGGCTGATCTGTGGGGGCGTGATAGCAAAGAGACTAAAACTGCTCGTGATAGCGCAATTGCTTTTATGCTAGATCACTTTGGTGGCCCGACTGCAAGTATGGGTTTGGGTTTTGCCGACGCTTACGATGCTTACGCAATGGGTGACTATCAAAAGATGATGGAGCGCATGCTCCCTGCTGTAGCTCGTAACCTTGTAGTTGCTAACAAATATGCAGATGAAGGTATGAAAACCGGTCGTGGTGTTGAGCTAGTCGGTAAAGATGACGTAAAGACAGGTGAGTTAATTGGTCAAGCCATTGGATTCCGTCCTGACATCCTTGCCGCTACTCAAGGCCCAGCGTTTAAGTTGTCTGGCATTGAGCAACGTATCTTGAATCAACGTAGTCTAATATTGAACAAGCTTGATTTCCAACACCGCAAAGAAACCGATGCGGGGGATGATAAGTTCCAAGACATTATAGAAAACGAAGTCTCTAAGTTCAATAAGAAGTACCCGTCTTTTGAAATTGATGCTGACGTAATCTATGATTCAATTCTTAAGAAGGCTGAGCAACGTGCGGGTTCTCGTGCGGGTGTAGTTATCACCGAGAAAAACGTTCCAATTGTTGGAGAAGCTGCGGATAAATTGCAAGACCGCTTAGACCGTCGAGAAGAAGAAATGGCGGCTAAACGTAGGGCCGAAAAAAATCCCCGGTGATTAGCCGGGGATAAGGAGGAGAGTAGAAAACTCAATACCAAGGAAACAAATGTCAGCAACTGCAGTGGCTAACAGTTTCAGTGTAGCCTAAACTCGCCACACCCGCAAACCCTTAATGCCTTCTTCTATAACTACCTTAGTAACCACAGCCATCTTCAGCCGTCTACTTATTGCCGCAATTGTTTCCCGGGCGGCTTTCTCGTCAATGCAGGGTACAAAGAAAGAATAACCGCGCCGAAACTTAGACCAGTCAATCTGATACGACACTGTCTCGATTTTCATCTTTAGCTACGAAGGCGTCCATCTGTAGGAACTCGGCGGCGGATGCGTCAAACTTCAGCACCCGTACTGCGGGAGATACAACCTTCATGCCCTTGGACATTCGCTTGTTCACACCCTCTAAGTAAATCTTGGCGTTACCCAATTCTTTCAAGGTGGTCTTGTAGTTGATTTGCTGTTTCACGCAAAAATCTTTAAATTGCTTGGCCGCAATGAAGAGTTCTTTGGTATCTGGCTCGTAGCGTATGAGTAGCTCTCCACGGGGCTCGAGCATGGGCATGGACTGCAGGTTACTACGTGCATCGACCTCACCATTTACAACCAAAGCATTAATAATGTGGGCGTTAACAAACTCACCAAGGATTGTTACGGGTGTTGAGTTCGGGGCTTGTATCTCAAACCGCATCTCACCCAACATGCCTTTAAGCCAATCGTACACAGCTTTCATGTCGTAGTTGTGTAGTTCTAATTGGGACGCAATCAAACCACCAGCTATGTTGCAAGCCGATACGCCTGACCAGAAACGCTCCTTCTGATTAAACTGTACTTCCCTATCAAGCCGAGCCTGAATCTTACGTACCAAAGCTATTGCTTCTTCCAAGTTATTGACAAGCCATTGAATGTAGATTTCACCGGCATGACCAAAGTTTTCCCGAAGCTGATGGTCAAACATCTGCTTACCCTCTTGCACCTCAATGATGCCGTTGGGTTCAATCTTGTACTCAAGCAGACGCATGGACTCACCATCGGGCGTATTCTTTGCCACACCTAACTTTTCATAGAAGCTGGCGTTTGCCGAGCACAAAGTCATACCCTGCCAGCTAGTATTATTAACACGCAAGGTATTGGTCTGCCCGTTCATTTTGTTTTTGCCTCGGCCTTGGCTGATGCTGTACGCCAAGTCAGAAAACTCCATGCCACTAAGGTTGGTGATCTCGTCAATCGTATTAGGCAAATTGTTCATTACGCCAAGCTGGTGCATCTTTGCGTTGAACGTATCCTTGTACATGGAGGTCAATCCCTTGGGTTCACCATACACACTGTTGCACATAAACAACGCGGTCGACTTACCTGAACCGGACTCAGGGTGAATCACATTAATGATCGCACCTTCAAGACCTGTAAATTTCAACAGTGGTGAGCCAAATGCCGTGAGTGCGGCAAACGCATGGGGTTCAAGCCCCGGTCTAGCGTACATGTTGAACGCTTCTTTCCACTTCTCCATCGTGCCCTTGACGACTAGTTTTGCGGCAATATCTTTCGTAACGCTTGACGGCGGGCTATAAAACACTCCGTCTTTTGTAATCTCTCTATCGCCAAGGATGAACTTACTGTTCCCCTCGACCCAACCAAACTGAGTTCTCATGGTTTCTGCCTTTTTAATGTATTGCAAATTTTTTATAAAGAAAACAACATACCTTGCAAGCAATTCGTACTGTGACTTGTGGGCTACAACTCCGTTGTGTGCCAACTGTTTGCGCAACTCATCGGGTGACGAGATACCCATCGTAGGGATGCTGAACTCTCGGACACCATCATGCGGTAGGTGCAAACGAAACAAAGCTATCTCTCCAAGCTCAGGGTCACGCATGCGTTTGACCACGTACAAGTCATGCTCGTACACAAGTTTGGGCTCGGCTTCGTCATCTTCGCTCTCAGGGCGAATATAAACACCACCCTTTTTCCCACGAAAGAATGGAAACGGGTACTCTGGTATATGCTGTATCTCAACCTCACCGTCTTTATCTTCGACGGCATATTCGTTATCTTCTGCTTCGGCTTGTTCAATCTCAACACCGAGCATGATGGGCGATTTAATTTTGCCTCTATGGATGCAACCCTCACAACCTTGCGGATTGAGTTTTGCAAATGTCGCGCAGTGATGTGGGCCACCTCTGTTACGTAGGTTGTTAACTTTGTTGTCAACTTCTACGGCATCGTAGCCTTCATGCTTATTCGACAGTTTATGTGCGGCCTTGTCTCCATCTACGCAGAAAGCTGCAATAGAAAGAGCGGATCTCCACAATGGTTCTTCAATATCGTTTTGGTTTTCAAAGCAGTGGTTAAGTTGGGCGCACCCACCTTCACCCTTCATCATGATTGTCTTAAACCGCTTGATCTTATTACCCATAAGTGCTTCCATCATCGGGCTCATTGAGCGCGGAATGAAATCGGGTACGTCGTCCTTTGGTTCGGGCGCACCAAGCAAGTCTTTAACTTCTTGGTATGTCATGCGAGGCGTCAGTTCATTTAAGACTGTCACCTCTTTGGGCTCTTCCTGTTTGAAATTGAGTGTGCCGGGGATGCGCAGGATACGTGAAGCCTCAAAGACTGAGGAGTCCACAATCAACCCTTGCTCAACGCACAACTCACGAAGCCTATTGGCTAGTGGCTCCCACTCTCGGCGAGACACTGTTTCTTCTAGTAGCCAGTACGCATGTATGCCGTAACCGGAACTTACTAGTATTGGCCTTGGTAAGCCGACCGCAATGCAGAACTTTTTGAACTCGTCGAGTCCGGTCTGCTGATCGAGATAGCCCTTGATAATGCCTTTTTTGTCGGGTACACCTTTGGTTGGGCCACAGTCAATGTCCATCCACAGAGCACGGAAGTATTTTGCATTCTCATGAGTGCGGTTGTTCAACGATCCGTACTTGGCGCATCCAAAGAATACGTCAATCTTGCGTTTAACAAACTGCTGCGCTAGCTCTTCAACCTCTTCCTTAGTATCTACAAAATTCTGGTCAGGATACTTACCAATCCCCATCACACAGTAGCGCCCTTCCGGTGGCAGTACCGTATCAAGTAGATCAAAAGATGACATGTTTTACTTTATTTGGATGGTGGCTTGGGTATGGTTTATGTAATCGCTAATGGCTTCATCGTAGCTATGGTAGGGGACAGAATCCCCCTTGAACCAATTGTAGATAGTCATCCGAGTCACCCCGAAGAACCCTGCAACCTCGCTAACGCTGATGTTTGCGCGGATACAAACACGACCCAAGGCCACACCCAAAGACTTGATGCTTGCTTTTCTATTTGCGTACACCAAGCTTTGGCTGTAACCATAGGGCATATTAATCCTCGTCACTCCAAGCCTTCACCACAGAGTCAAGGTCTTTCTTGACTGTGGGTTTAGGGTCGGCTTTCTTTTCACGCTTAGTGGGTTCCTCAATAGGGGACTCAGCTTTAGGCACGGCGGCTTTCGGTGCTTCTAACTTAGCGGCTTTACCCGCCATGTCAGCTTGATATGGTGTCATAACGACCATCTTCAGCACGTCAGGCTTCTTAGCTACTTCGCTAGTCACAGCATACTCAGGTTGCTTGATGAAGCGTGTTGGTGTAAACAACACTGACTGGTTGTCGTTCTCTTCGTTGAAGCTAATCTGTGTAAGAACGTAGTCCAAGCTCTTGCCGTTGTTGGCTAAGTATTTAGAGTAGTTTTCAAATGTGTGCGCGTTCTCGCCATGTCCGTCACCGAACAATGACTTGGATGCCAAGTTCATTTGATACACTTCGCCTTCAAGTGAAGTACCAAAGTCTTCTTCTAACACGAGCGCAATGCGACGTGAATAGCGGCAAGCCTTTGAGTTGCCCATACCTGAACCCTTGGTGTTTTGGGTACAGTTATCGCAACGCTCAGCTTGTTTGTTTGATGAACCTTCATCGGGCGTACGGCCATCATTAGAGAAGCAGTCGGGCGCAGTCGGCTCAGCATCGGGGCTCCATGCTTTTGCATAGAAGATACGACCCACAGCAGGGGACGCATTAACGATGATGGCATTCAAGTTACCCTTGACTTTGCCCATCTCTTCACCACCGACCGTTTTACGGAAGATTCCGTTTTTAGGCACGATGCGCTTAACGCCAGATTTACCAGCAAGCTGTTTTGTAAGCTCACTAACCCCTGCAGTTTGCAGAAAGTCGGGGAGGTCTTGGTTGAGAATAGTGAGATCACTCATTTCATTTTTCCTTAGAACGTCTAACAATCACGGTATAAGCATTCTCCACATTGAGGCCAAGTGGAAGAACTGTGGGATTCTCAGATAAAAACTCCTTCATGTTTGTTTGATGAAGTCTCTTCTCTAACAGGCCAAATGCACCATGCTCCTCTATGAAGTTGTACATTGAATCCCAATCATTCGTCCAGTACCGTGACTTTACCGAACGAATAATTGTGCCGTGTGGGGTGCGAATGCTATCAGCATTCATGTCTTTGCATACATCGAGCATCTGTGCTTCTAAAACATCCATTTGCTCTTTGAGGTCGTTGTCTTCAGCTTCGAACGTGCGCTTGTTGTCGGCACGCTTGTCTCTGATCTTGATGTATATAGACGTTAGCATTGCTAAGTCCATGGGGGTGACTCTATCCTTGACTTCTTCGTCCATCTGATTCTCCTAATGGTTAAGTGTGTAGCAGTGACAGTTCACATAAAGCAGTGGATTCCAAAACATTAGGAGGCAAATGTAACGGCGCTAACCCGTTACCCATCACTGCTACACAAATCTAATTCTACTCTAACTTTTTACATTGTCAAGAGTTTCCGAAGAAATTTCTTGCTTGTATAAATCAATTACTTTTTGGTGGTTGTTGATGTTGCCCTGAAGCATCGTGTACATCTTAGCCTCGATGGGGCTACCCTTGATGTGTACCACAGTCATGTTGTTGACTTGCCCGGGGCGGTCGATACGTGCGTTGGCTTGTAAGTACGTTTCAACACTTGTGCATGGAGCATACCAAATAATTGTGTTGGCGGCAGTTAGAGTTAACCCGTGTGACGCCGCCTTTGGTTGAATGATTAATACTTTTGGTTCAGGTTGCTCTTGAAACTGCTTGACAATATCTGAGCGTTTATTTACAGGAACCGAGCCGTTAATTACTTCACATGTAATGTTGTGTTTCTGTAAGTGCTTCTCAAGTAATTCAATCGTATGCGTAAACGGAACGAACACAAGCACCTTGTGACTTGACTCTTCAATTACTTCTTGCACCACGTTGAGCCTATTACTCACGTCAAACTCAATGACTTCGTTTGTATCCGTATACACCGCGCCTCCAGCTATTTGCAAGAGTTTGTTAATTTGTACGGCAGCATTAACTGCTGATACTTCTTCGCCAGCAGCCTCAATGAGCATCTGCTTCTTCAGTATGTTGTAGAACTTTAACTGCTGCGGTGTTAATGGTGCATCTCGTTCAACGAACGTAACGGGCGGCAGATCGAGGCAGTCGGCTTTCTCAAACCGAATGGCGGGTTGTAGTGCTTTGTGGACGATTAACTGTGCAGTTGGCTTGGGTATCCACTTGTACATAGTGAGCTTCATCATCACTGTGTCCCTAAACTGACCAAAGAAAGGTGAGACGCCCTTGGGGTTCACAAGCTTTGCCAATCCGTAAGCATCCACAGGCGACTGCGCGGCAGGCGTACCCGTCAACATCCACAAGCCCTTGATAACTTTTGTTAGGTCTCGTAGGTCTTTCCAACGCTCGGTCTGCGCATTCTTATAGGCTGACGCTTCGTCCACTACGATAAGGTCAAACCCACCGGCAATGATTTCTTTCTTAACAATGCCAACGCCATCAAAGTTAATGACAACAAACTCGGCACCAAGACTCACAATCTCTTTGCGCTTACGTGCGGCTCCATAAGCGATTGATACGGTACGGTGAATGGCAAACTTAAACAAGTCGTTCTGCCAAGCCGACTTCATAATCGACAAAGGGCAGATCACTAACACACGCTTCACTAACCCTATGGTCATCAAGTAGTCAACAGCCCAAATGACTGATGCTGTTTTACCTGTACCCTGCTCGTTAAAACAAAACGCTTTGCGGTTTGTTGTTAAGAATTCTGATGTTGTCTTCTGATGTTCAAACGGCGTGAACCCCGGAGGACGAGGCCACGTATACTCTGATAGGTTCATTTTTTCTTACGTTCCTTGGTGCTTACTTCTGATACGACTTTGTGGTTTGAGCCACGTTTAAACGAACGATTGGCTGATGGGGTTTGAAGTTTGACTCCGTTCCCGTTTGTGCCACCTTTAGATAGTGCCTTGATGTGAGCAACATCTTTGCCTTCGCGGACGTCAGCACGTCCATCTTTGTTTTTGTCTGCATTCTTTTTATCTATACCTTCTCTAGCACGCTGACGCTCTAAACGATCTGGGCTTTCGCCACGTTCAATCTGCTGCTGGTATTCTTTTTTGTAGGGGCGGGGTTTGTTAACGTAGGGCATATTAGTTCCTGTTGTATTCACATTCTCTCACTGAGCAGAACTTGCACAGTGGGCCTTGGATGGGGTTCCACACCCCGTTTTCTAGCGCCGCCTCAATTCTTGCTACGTCTCGGGCGGCGGGTTCTATGTATTTTGGCATCATCTCCGAGTGATGAATAGCCCTCACGAATTCTTTGCTTACCACGAACAACAGGGCTGACTTCACCCTCTGAATCTCCGGAAATTTCGCAAATAATCCACATGCGACAAGATCGAGTTGCTTCACGTCCGCATATCTCGCACTCTTGCTCGTCTTGTAGTCTATGGAGTGTGCCGTTCCCGTAGTCCGATTGATAATCACCAAATCCGCCACCCCATGCCACCACACATTCGGAGCATCGAAGTCGCACGACTCTAAATTCTTCGTCAACCCAAGTTTTACTTCGCATAATTTTTCTCCGGGGATGTCTTTTAAAACATCTAAGGTAGCTTGCATATACGCAAACTGTTCAGGGATCGGCACTCCATCACGAATGTATTCCTCGGCTACAGTATGAGCTGTCTTTCCATACAGTGTTGCCTGTGTGTCGGGTTCAACAATGTCCTTGGCTATCTTGGTGTGGTAGTACTTCTTAGGGCACTGCTGAAATGTTTTCAGGCTACTGAATGACCAAACGATACTCATAACGTGCGAACTCCTCTTTCACCATGTTCAAACCGAGCGCTACGTGCGGCGGCATAGGCATCATAAACCTTTGGGTAGTATGCCTTCACAGTCACGTCGCGTGTCTCAATAATCCAATCGTCACCCGACATGTTCCAGTCTGGGTCTAAGTCTAGTAACTGCGACAACATAGAACCACCTTCTACTTGTACTCCACCGGGTGTAAAGAACGCCCACTTTCTAACCAAGCCTTTGTGGTGCTGAATAATAGGATGGAGGTACACCTTCATTTGTATGGCCTGTGGTATGTCACCAAGCAACAGAAGTCCACGTACCGGTTCATACGCCCCTGTGTTACCCGAACCATCAAAATGCGGTAACGCGCTACCAAAATCTAAAAGATTTGTGTACTTTTGTTCCTCTTTCTGCAAAGCAAACTTATCGCCCTTTACTTCTACATGGATACCGCCATTTGCATCGGGTCGGGGGTGAGGCAGAAAGAAGTCAGGTAGGTAGCGGATGGTTTCGGTTCTGCCATTCGCAAAGATTTCTTTCTCGTAACCCTCGCTCTCATACTCCCACTTTATACCCAAGGTGTCAAAGAACACAGCCCATCGTGCTTCCAACCTTGAGCGAAAGCGATAGCCCTTGTACGTAGTTTCGATTGCTTTAATTTGACTCATTCTTCATCCCATATATCGTTAGGCCAAACTAGCACAGGGGTTTCAATCCCTAGGTAGCCGCCTTCAATGTTGAACTCAATGAACTCCCGCGCTTCCTCGGCATCCATGCCGTCTCGCATCAAGATTTCCCGTATCTTCTCCGCGTCGTAAACCAATACAGATACTTGCGTACTCTCACGCCAAATGCTTGCGGGCCCAATGATCGCTTCGTCATAGCCGTCGTACTTAATCACGTGTTCTTCTCCTTAAGTTTGGCTTCAATGGCGTGGGCAAATTCAATTAAGTCAAGGCTATATGAGTTTGGCACTATGTCTTGAAACTTAAGTATCTCCGCATCCGTCAGCCCCGTCCAAGGACGCTCAATAATGTCATGCCCTGATTGCGCATAGGCTTCGGCTCTCCACATAGCGGCTCGGTTTTTATGGTACTCACAGTGTGGGCAGTCAGTCATCGCTTCATATCCCGTACGTACGCCGCAAAGCTTGCGGCGGTGTCGCCAAATGGCTTCATCTTGTCGAACTCAAGGGCTACTTCTTCAAGTACATCGTTACGCAATGCAACTTCCACAGTCGCACCATCCACTCGGTCATCGTGGCAAGCGCATCCGCGCTTCCAACATCCTCTATCTATTAGTGTCATGGTTTCTCCTTCAATGTAGCTTCTAGCTTATCCAGTGCCTTGTCCCAACTGTCGTAGTCGATGCTGTTGGTAAACGAATTCACCACGGCCTTAGCCGCAGACTCAACACGTTCTAGCCTATCTATACGCGCTCGCATCAGCCGATTCTCAGTTTCCAAATCAGCTATGTTTAAATCCATTTCTCTTTCTTCGTCTGTCATAGGTCGTCTAGTCCTTTCTTTAACATTTCTTCAAGATGTTCGTCGTCTTCTTTGGTTTGGTACATCAACTCTACAAACTGCATCAAGTTGGCAAAGTCACCGCGAATTTCAATTTCGTCAATGTCTTTTTCTTCTTGACCATCTGGGATAAGCCCCGCCATTAACGCAAACGAAACGACGGAACTAAGTCGTACCCTTGAAATTTTCTTAACAATCTCCATAACTTGCTCCTGCTCCTGCTTCGCAGTTAAGTGGTAACTCCATGCCCCAATCCGGGCGTGTACGCATACACATCTCAACGTACTCTTTGGCTGTATCAACTTGTGCAGTCGGCACGATACAGGCGATGGCATCATGCACAGTCATTACCACTCGGTACTTCTTCGCAACCATGAGCATCTGCTCACCGATAACGATACGAGCTAACGCTTGGCATACGTTCTCAATTACCTTACCGCCATATATGCGTGTCGGTATAACTGCTTTGCCCTTCTTGGTGTCGTACACCAGCTCGGACTTCCCTTCCTCATTCTCTATTAGGCGTAGGTTAGGGTAGCGTAGGTAAAGCGTATTAGGTAATAGGATGCCGTCACTACCCTCAATCTTTAAGATACCGCCTCGGCCTAGCGTAGTCTGTTGATTCTGCAATATGGCTTTGAGGGCTGACGCCGCAGACTTCCATAACTCAGTAATCTGCGGATACGTAGTTCGATATGTATCAATAATCCGTTTCGCTTCATCCAATTCGATCGTGACATTGAAGTTCTTAAGTTGCGCTTGGAATTTTGCCGCGCCCATCCCGTACCCGCACCCAAGGATAGTGGTCTTGCCAACAAACCTTTCGTCCTTTGTAATCTGCGAAATCTTCTTGCCATAGATAGCCGTTGCCATGATTTTGTATACATCTTCGCCCCGATCAAATGCGTCAACTAAGTCGTCTTGCCCCGCAAGCCATGCGAGCGTACGGGCTTCAATTTGTGATGAGTCTGAATCAATCATCATGTATCCGTCCGGGGGGATGATTGCATGCTTCAAAGGTGAGTTGCGTTGTAGGTTTTGCAGATTTAACTTGTCGTCACCGCCCCATCGACCCGTGTGTGCCGCATAGTAGCGTAGTGGTACAGGCAATGAGCCGCGCTCAGCAATACCAAGAAACCTAGCTGTCCTTGTCTCTTCTATCGTAGACTTAGTGCCCAATCTCGCTGCCACTAAAGTTTGAACCTGTGGGTTTGGATGCTCAAGCAAAGCCTTAAACTCTTCGTCTGTTTTAGAGAAAGCATAGGTTTGTTTGCCGTTTGCAGGGCTGACTTTCATTGGTGGTACTACGCCATAGCCTTCCAAGATAATGGCAAACTTGACGTTGCTCATCAAATCTTCTTTGTCAAAGTTCTCGAGTAGGTCTTCCTTACGTTGCTTTTCACTAAGCAAATGGTCTTTGATAAGCTCTCTATCTAACTGCAACACAGGGTCGGTGAACATGCGCACAGTCAAATCAATCAGGCGTAGCTCAATAGGAGGGAAGCCAGCAGACATTGCGTTAAACAATTTCCACGTAAGAGTAACGTCGTTCTTGCAGTAGTCGCCATACGAAGCTAACTGTTCAGGGCTGAAGTCCTGACGCCGCATACCTAACGCATTTCCAACATCTGTGCCTTTCTCGCCTATGTCGTAGAAGTTTGACAGCACCGCCAAGCTACCGCCTACGTTAGTACCATGCAAGGCTCTGCCCATGGATAAAGTATCAAGCCAACCTTTGGGGCTGAGTCCGTAGACCCACTTCAAAATCGCTCCGTCGAACGGGGCGTTGTGCGCAAGGGCTAGGGAATTCCCCCAATCGAATCGGGTGAGGAACTGGTGCATGCTCTCCGCATCCCCGCTAAACCACTCGGGCTCACCATCGTTGACCTGTACGGCTACGCCAATAGTTTCGAACTGTGGGCTACGAATGTATTCCTCAGTGGTAACTTTTGTTAGGGAGAACTCACGGGAATAATATGTCTCGAAGTCGATTGTTAATATGTTCATTTAGGTTCTTTTAAAAGTTTCATCATGCCTTCTGCTAACTCTAGGTCTATGCGTTTGGCTAGGGTTGTGCTTGTTCGCTTGCCTTGAACAAAGTCCCATCGATATATGGTGCATTTGCCGTATCTTTTTTTCATGTGGTACTCGGTGCGATTAAGCTCTGCATACGTTTGTCCAAACAACTTATCTAGCGCGGGTAGTAGTTCGTTAACCAACTGTTGTCGACTAATTGGCATTGCACTCACCTATAACATTTGTTAGGTTTTCGAGGTTGGTCTCGTTGATGATGCACGTGTACCCGCCAGCCAAATTGATCGCTTGCATATTCTTTAGTTGTAGCGCGGTTGCTTGACCCTTACCCGCCTTGGCTTCGATTGCTAAGAACTTGCCGTTCACGCAACACAGGAAGTCAGGCACACCACTATTGCCGTAGCCAGTACCAATAGGCATAGCGTAGTAGATGTTGTGGGCTTTTAAGATAGCCTTGATCTTTGCCTTGACCTTGGCTTCAGGTGTCGTTGCCATAGATCATGCTCTTCCATACTGAGACCGAGGGCATGTGGTTGTGTGACTTGGTCGGTGTCGTGTAACCATTGTGGGCAATCCATCCGAGCGTACTCAGAGTGCGTACGCCTGACACCCATACGTTAGGGTGCAGTTCTTTGGGTCGGAATAAAAGTTTCTTGCCGCAGTATTCTCGGAACTCATCACCAAGAACAACGGGCTTTGATACTAGCAACTCTTCGGCTAGCTCTAAGTAACGCTCGACAAACTCGGGGCTTGTCCGGTTGGCCTTTGACCAACACTTATCTGCAAGGGCTAAAGCTGACTCCATGCGTGTGTCCATCTGATACTCCAAAAAGATTTTCAAGTCTTGATAGTATCATAACTTTTTACTTTGTCAATAGTACAGACGTAAAAAAGCCACCCGAGGGTGGCTAGTGGTTTCCCTAACAAATGTTAGGATGTGGCGCTCAACTCACGTTCCAAGTACCACTTGGCTTTCTCTAAGTCTTGCTTGCGGTTGCCTTTGTGGTCGGCACGTGTCAGATACTTCACCACGTTGCCAAGGTTGTAGCCGAGCTTCTTAGCTTCAATGAAATCGATCGTCTCGATTCCACCTACTTTGTAATGGGCAGGGTGATTAACTGCGTCGGGCTTAGGCTCGAACATTTCGATCTGGCGTTGTCCTTGCATACGCAACTTTGCTTTTGCTACACCCGCTTCGTACGCAAGTTGTGCCATACGTTTGGGTGTCGTATCTATAACTGAATCCTTATAAAAAGGAATGTCCGATGAAGCAAACGCAATCGTCTTCCAGTTGGCTTTATTAGTCATGGCCTTTTTCTTTTGCATGCCTCCAACCTTCTTCGCTACCTTGGCTTTCTTCTTTGCAGTCCATAGTACTGTGGCTACATAAGCAGGGGTTACGCCTATTGCCTTGGCTACGTCTGCTGACTTAGCCTTTGGGTTTGCCGCAACATACTCACGGATTTGTGCTGACTTGGTTACTTTTTTAATCATGATTTATTTCCTGTTTGGTTATTAACGTACTCAGTAAGAACTTCTCTCATCTTGGCTTGCTTTGTATACGCAAAGTTTGTGTTGAAGTAATCCATCACATCCTTTGGTAGACGCAAGCTCGTACAAAACAGCGCGGGTTTCTTACCTAACCCCCGCCCCTTGCGTTGTTGTTCCAGTTTTAGATTCTCGATTCCTGTCGTCATCTTTCAGTCTTTCATAATATTGTTTTGGGAATGGGTCTTTCTTATCCAACAAATCCCTTAACCACTCAGCGCCACCAAAGTGATTAAGAATATGGAATTGCCTATCGCTTAGTCGTATCTGCCTCCCTATAAGGGGCTCAGGCGGCTTTGGTCTTGGCATCTAGTAAACTCCTTCTACTTACTCTGTTAGCCCAACATCTAGCACATGACCATCTGTGTGGGGACAATTCGATTCCCCCCTCGGGGGGTTTCAACTCTTCGCATTTATTGCATAGCTTGTACTTGTGTATGGGTTGTTTACTTCCAAGCTCAAGTTGTCGGTTTACAAACCCATTCATTCTTCTAATCCTTTCTGAACTAAATCTGCAATCCTGTCTAACATTTGTTCGGGATGCCCACCTATGTTGAACACTCGATCAATCTCAATCAACGCTAGGTAATACTCCTCACCTTTGAGCGCGTGCTTGAGCCTAGCTTCATCTTGTGGATACGTGAACTCAAGTACGGCTTTCATACGCTGCTCCGTTGGTGATACGGATAAGCAAGCGAGCCTTACGAAAAGTTCTACGTATATCAGTAGAAGCGGCGCTTACCCACTTGAACTTAGGGTCGTTACACCCCCGCAGGGGTATAGCCTTTGATTGGTATTTCATTTCTTCTTTCATCTCATACTCCTTCGCTAACATTTGTTAGCTCATCGACCAACAAAACAAATATCTCACTCGTCACCTTGCAACCTACGTCAGTAAGATACTGTTCATCTTCTACTAACTTGAGCATACCCATCTTCATACGCATATCCACGGGGAGCGTATTATCATCGTATAGGTCTACCTTGTCACCTATTCTGACTAGGTACTTACCTGTATCTTTAACTACTAGCGCAGTCTTATTATTACTAAAGTCCTCTTGCACTTTCTCAATAGTCTTCATCTCGGTATCGAGTAACTCTACCTTCTCCATAGAGGTAGTAACTTTGTGCTTGAGCGAGGGTATAGCTTCTGCTTTTAGGTATTCCAAGAACAGGGCATGACCCTTAGTCTCAGCCCACGCCAACATCTCATTCTTAACAAGGCTTTGGTGTTGAGTACGCTCACGCTCTTTGTTCCAGCTCGCTCGAGACACTACACGTTCTGCCGCATCCTTAGCCTTCTGTATACGCTCGTTGGGATTCATCTTGCCGAACATCTTCTTTGCCATGAGGATAGCTTTGTCTGCATCCACTGTGCGATATGAGTCCGAGCGTTGTCTGCCCTTACCAATACGATCGTTACAGATAGCGATAACCTTCCCGCGTTGACCCATGTAACTCAACCCGATAGACCCTAGCTCTTCACCATCTAGCTTAACTATAAAACCCGCCGCCACTCGAGCGCTACCCATGTGCATCCCACTATTGTTGATAACGAAAGTCCACAGTGGATTTAATGAAGCCAGTCGGCTAACCACAGGGTCAAGCATGGGGTACACGCCAGTTAGCTTCAGCCCCTCCTTATCAAGAGACTTCTGCAAGTCTTCACCAACAACTATGTTGCTCAAACTCAATGTATTCATAGACATATTCAATTACTCCTAACAAATGTTATAAATTACCACTCGAACTTACCCAAGATTGCATCGACCTTGGACTTAAGATTCTCACGAACCAACGGGCTATCCTTGACTTCCTCAATGTCAGCTCCGAGCATGGCTAGTTCTACTTGCCTACGTGCATCCTCTAACTTGGGGTCGTTAGTCACGTTTAGCTTCGTCAACAACTCACACAACTCCAATGGGTTACTAATCAATGAGTCGTGATAACGCTTCTTCTCATCGCCTGAGCCTTCCAACTTCTTGGACATACCCAAGAGAACTTCATGCAGTCTTTCCCATGGTGTGCGCATTGCTTCGGCCAGCTTCTCCGAGTATTGAGTCTCGTATGCTGATCGCATTTCTGCTAAGTCATGCGCGGGAATGTCCAAGCGAAAGTCGCCAGCCTCGGGCAAAGGCTTCACGCTACGTCTAAAGCTGAACTTAGTCCTAACTTCTGTTAGGTCGGGGTAGTCCTCTGCCTTGTACATAGAACCCAAGTTGACCTTCGCCTCTTCAACCAACCTCTCGTACTCATCAAAGAAGTTATCGCACAACATGTTGAACGTACGCTCGTACCCATTCATGGTCTGCTTGTAGTCCATGAACAACTTGGTCGGCAACATGCGCTCACCCTTGTCTGCCCAAGGTAAGGTGTGTTGGTTGTTGTAGAGACGTACTCGGGCCGCGAACTTCTCAATGTCTGCTCGTAGGCTTGTACCCGCAAACAGATTCTTCTTGGTCTGTGACGCATCTTTGTGTGCTGATGCGCTTGCATTGACTTGGCTCGTGATTTCACGATCGATCTTTGCGGCAGGCCATACGCTGATGTTCAACTCTACTAATACTGCTGATGCACTAATACTCATTTTGATTTCTCCTGTGGTTTACCGGCTAATCTAGCCATTTGATAATGCGAATCACTAACAATCTTCATGATGAACGATGACTCGTTCGGATACACGTGGTAGGTGTAAGTGCTATCCATTCCTTTCTCTTTGCGCACGTCATCACTCCACCACTTCTCTTCGTATACGTCAGCACTCTCAAGGCACTCGACCAACATCATTGCCTTGTCTTTGCTCATCACTAACTTCTTATACCCAATGTCAACTACTACCATCTGATACCTCCTAACATTTGTTATGAACCACCACCATTTAATCCTTGACAAGAATCGTTTTGCCGTTGTCTGCAACACAATCGTTTCCTCCTACGATCGCCCACAGTACAGGCGCAGTCCAGTCACTACCCCAATCGCTACCAACATACCCATCGGTGAGCATGATGACGCACTCGGGTACGATACGTTTCTCTTTCAAGTACTGAGATACACATGAGGGTGACGTACCTCCACCGCCCTTGGGCTTAGTGGAATTGATAATGTCACCAACCATGCTCTCGGTGTACTCTTCGTGTGCGGCTACTCGGCTATCCCAATAGATCAAGTCCACTTGGCTAGGCTTTACTTCTTCTGCGATACCCTTAACTTCTGTTAGGAAGCCCGACAACTCTTCTTGCCCAACCGAACCGGATGTGTCTACGGCAATAACCATGTGACCAACCTTCTCACCGATTAAGCTAGGCATGTAAACGCCAGTAGATAAGAACCTACGATTAACCTTGCGCCATGACGATGTATCTTTTGCGCTACACGTAGACTTCACGAACTCACGCAACATCTCACGCCAGTCGACCTTGGGCTCGAGCAACTCAAGCAAGTCCCGATCGAGATCACCACCACCAGTTCCCGCGATCTTCTGATGCGCCATTACACCTTGGCGAATAGCCTGATCGATCTCACGCTCGAGAACCTTCTTCTCCTCCTCGGTCATCTCTTTCGCACCATCCCAATCATGGTCATCGAACCCTTCGCCCTGACCTTGATCTTGGCTCGTACCACTACCACCGGAACCCTCACCTGAGCCGTCACCTTCGCCTTCACCTTCTCCGCCGCCCTTGCCCTTCTGCTCATCTTTGAGTAGATCGAACACTTGCTTGGCATTGAGTCCACGATACTTCTCGTCAACCAAGCCCATCGGCTTACCCTTCAACTCACCATCCGCCCAACGTGGCATCGCAATGACACGCTCGCTAGGATCGAGGTCTTTGAGCTTAAGGTTAATCACGTAGTCACAAGCCGCATTTGCCAGCCGGTGATTCTCGTCATGTAACTTGCGCCATGTAGTCAAGTGACGGAAAGCCTTGTGCAGATTCTCATGGAGTACCACGAAATTCAACTCGGGTTCTTTCAACCCTGCCACGAACTTGCGACCATACTTCTCGTCACGCCCATTGGTGCATGCAGTTGGGATGTTATCCACTACACTCGTACGACCAACCATCAAAATGCCAGACCAAAGGGCAAACCTCGGGTCACGCATCAATGTAATCTTCGCCTTCTGTACCTTACGTTCTTCTAACATTTGTTACCTTTCGTTGTTTAAAAATCACACTCAATACTTCTAACTACATGTAGCAAGCCATCGGCTTGATAGCTATGCCTATCCTCTACATCTTCCACCTCCTCTCCTAGACGCACGAACTCCCACAACCACGCATGCCCACCATCGCTGAGCTTCTCAAACTTCTCAATCGCTTGCTCGAACCCATGCACATCGGGGTACGATGGATACCACTTCACATCCTCGAGGCTGAACTTAATCCCCATCAAGTTAGCCTTTGTGAACGTACTCATATACTCGTCACCCCTGAACCACTCGGGTATGTTCTCGTCAATGAATAGCTTGATAGATGGAAACTCATTAGGGTCGTAGGTGTAGAACACCGCCATCACATCACTTCTGTATCCCATGATCTACTCCTTCCAATACCATTGCTAACACCTTCTCACACACTTGCTTGTCCTTGTGTTCAAACAAAGTCTTGCACTCCTTCGTGTCGTATACACAGTACCCAAGTACCTGTATCTGAGCAGTACCGCTTTCATTCTTGATATGGTCAGTAACCCACCTGACGATGTATCTTTTGAAGTCGGTTGCAGTCATGCCGTTAAGTCCTAACATTTGTTAGGTATCTCACAATAGGTCTTGGTTCTTAACGACCCAGTCCTTGAACGCACTGCTTGAGAAAGCGATACTCTGCTTCGCAGGGTTCTTGGCAATGTTGATAGCGAACACGGCTTGCCACTCGGCATCGAATCGAGACAGATACTCCATGAATGGACTAATGGTTTCCTTCGTAATGCGAGAGATAGCACCGAACACCACAATGGCACACGCGCCCGGACTTGTGGGTACAGTCGTAGTCTTTGGCTCTTTGATCGTGGCCTCCCACGTAGGCAGTTGATCTGAGAACTCAATGTACGCTTGCATATCACGCGCACCCGATTCACCGATCGCACCAGTCAAAGCGGCAATCACCGAATCAGGGTCGTTCTCTTTGCGAGTCCGTACAATGTTCGATGCTGTCTCCAATGAGCGTGGTGATACGAACGCATGCTGAGACTTGCGTGGGTTGTAGATGTATGGGTTGTCACCCTGTGCCGCATCGGTATAGCTTGCGAGTACGTGAGGGAAACGATTCACCCATGCAATCACCTCGGGCTCGAGTCCCTTACCAATAGCCCACTCAATCCACTGCTCGGCATCGGGCTTGGCAATAGTTACTGGGACTAAGCGGTTACGGCTATGCGCTTTGAGGGAGTCGCCTACCCCATCAGTTGTCAGATTACCAGTCAAGAACACTATGGTATTGGCGGTGAGAGTCTTGTCACCGAGTCGTGGGTTCGCCTTCTCAAGCATAGGGTGAAGCATGTTCTTCACAGGGTCAGCACCCTTCGTGAACTCGTCAAGCATGATGACCAATGGCTTGTTCTCATGTAGACGGAAACGTGCATTGGGGTAATAGCGTGTGGTCTTGGAGTCGTGGTCGATCACAGGCATTGCGATGTCACCCAAGTCCATATTGGGTACGTCAATATAGGCATAGTCGTAGCCTAGATCGCTTGCGATATTCTCTAGTAGGGAGGACTTCCCAATCCCGGGCTCGCCTTGCAACAAGAACCTAGTCGTTGGGTTTGTGCGGATAAGATTTGCCGCTTGCTTGAGGGTAATTGATTTACCGAAATTGATTTCTGCCATGATGGTCTTTCTAATACTCTGATAGTTCTAACATTTGTTAGGTTAGCAGAAAGCATTTGTTTTTGCCCCTACACCTACGCTACTGTGGACATTATTATCCAAAGTAACTTATATTATACCACATTTTACTGGGTATGTCAAGTATTTCACCTATGCTTCTCCCCTTGTTCTGATGGCTTTGGCACAACCCTCAAAGTTCAAGCCCTCCTGAAGTCGGCCTTCACACACCTTTGCACACGCCTCACGCTCATGCTGTGCTACTAGTTTGCAAAAGGCTGTAACTTTTTCAAATGCTTCAGGGCTGATGTATTGCAAATAATCCATACCCGCCTGTTTAGCCATCTCAATGATTTCATCTTGAGTCATGCTTCTCCCCTTAATTTGTATGCTTTGATAGTCTTAAGCGTGGGGTACTTGGTCGTGAACCTTTCCCTTGCCGCCACCTTACTCTTGGCTTCGAGGCTCTCGGCAATCCACATGCCGAACCTTCCACTCCACCCTGTCACGTAGTACCTAGCTAACATTTGTTAGACCTCCATTGATTAATTCGTAATACGCTTTCACCTCTTCTTTGTACCCCTGTGCCAACAGAATGATGTTGTACTCAGGGTCAGGCACGCGCAAACTTCTCTCATGGTTACGCATGTAGTTGTAGTCTCCCTCCTTCAACATGATTACTAACTTCGTACTCGGCACTCGGCATAAGTACCAGTTCTCACGCATCACCGCCCTCCTTTGCATACTCGTTGTACTGCCATAGTCGCTTGCCCAACCAATGTATTTCGTAATCGACAAACTCCCACGTTTTGTAATTCATACAGTCAGAGTACGAAAAGTCCGTATACCCACGTGCAAGGTAATGCTCAACCATCTTGGGTGCAAAGTCCCCATCGTGGTTGGTATCAAAACCAAAGTACCACCATCCATCATCCATCGCTGAGTACGTTATACCTCCGTGAACATCCACTTCAATCTCGCTTAACTCTGCATCGGGCTCGTGCCCCATACCCCAGAACCTATGTCCCTTGGGTACACCAACGTACCCACAAAGAGTACCCGAGGTTTCGTTCCTAACTATGCGGCACTTGTACCCGCTAACTTCTTGAGTCCACTCCGCATGGTCGGGCTCGTCTTCCCATGGGCGAACTGCAAAGAACAATTTCATCTTGTGTCTTGCTTCTAACATTTGTTAGTTCCTTTCTAAAATTATTTCGTACCACTTCTCTAGCATCCAGTCGGCTAGCGAACCACTTGCTCAATCGTTGGGGCTCGTACCCCTCACTCTCGTCTTGTAACAATCCCATCTTGTTCATGGTATACCCCCATCTTCACGTGCTTGTCGGTTAGCCCTGCCATTGCGTGCATAGCCCCATGGTCGTCACTCTCGGCAACTATCCACCACATTTTGTGTTTGCCTTGTACCCTAGCGATACCCGCAAAGTCGTACCACCTACGCTCAACCACAATGAATGACCCATGACTACTTCGCAATAGCATGAACTTCTTCTTGCGCTTCGGCATCATGGTCTCCAGTAAAGCAAGTCAAGGGCTAGGACAATACAGGCAACCAATAACATCACGCGCTCGAACTTCTCCCATTTAGTTAACATTTGTTAGCTCCCATGTAATGAATGAACATCTGCCGACCAATCGGTATGAAGTCCTCGTTGTACTTGCTTCGTAGGTATAGCATCGCATCCACCATGAACGCATTGGCGGCAAAGTTCTTCGTGTCAAATGCCATCCACGCCATTAGAAAGTCCAGTAATTCGTAATCGTTTTTGTCTAACATTTGTTAGTCCTCCATGTCTTGTTTCAAATCGGTGATCCAAGTGGCAATGTCCTTCTCAGACATTAGCTCAAGTATCCAATCGGCTAGTGCATACGTAGTGTTCTGCAATATGCAGTCGTAAAGCATGTTCAGTGCTTCCTCACCAAAGTGCTTCTTGATTTCTTCCGGTGTCATTTGACCTCCCGCTTTGTGTGTATGGGCAACTCTCTAGCATTGAGCACAGGCTTGCTCTCCTCCACTCGTGCGAACTTCATCGCCTCACCTAACATTTGTAAGTAGTCGGTCTGACTTACTCGCTTGGACAACTTGTCCACCTTCACGTGTCTTGGTCTTATGGTCATGGCTCAGCCCCTCAGTTCTTTTTGGTTAGTCTGTTTGAGCGTTGTACGTGCGCTCGCAGGTGTAACAAGTTGGTAGTTACCCTTGCCATACTCTTGGACTACGCACCAAGAACTACGCACCTCACCTGCACTACGCTCTCGGTCTTGTTCACAGAAAATGCAGAACGCTTGATGCCGTTCGGTTGATATTTCATCTTCGCAGTCGCTACATAGTTTCCAGTCAAGATTGGTTTCTAACATTTGTTATACCTCGTCTACTTCTGCTTCGTGGATTGTGTAATGGAAGAACTTGCCATCGGCTTCGTCTTCTTGCTCACGCTTGAGCATGACACGCTCGGCTTTGAACTCGCTTGAGTACGCACCAAGCACAAGCTCATCCCATAAAAGTATCCATACCTTTTTCATCGCACTCCCCTTTCGATTGAGTAGTCGTTGTTGTCGATGCAGTTAAGCAACATGCCACGATTGAGACCCCAATCGTTATTGATTCGAGTACGTACATACTCGATAGCTTGCTCGTCAGTTTCGACACCTTGCATGCCATCCAACAAGCAACGATAGACCGACAACTTAGTGCCATTGGTCAACGTGCGCAGACCCACGCGGATTGTGGTTGTAATCATCATCTAACCTTTCTAACATTTGTTAGGTTTGCAAAGTCGGGGGCAAACCTAATGTTACAAAACAATATCCCCGACCCATGCTTTAATTATACCACAAAGTTACACATAAGTCAAGTGTTTGGGCGATTGCAATCGGGGATAATGTTACGTTCCTGTGTTATGTTTTTGGGGGCAATGTTGTGGAATGTTACGTTGAAAAGTTTTGACATGTAACATTATAAAAGTGAATGAAATCAAGGGGTTGGAAGCGAAAAAATGGGTTATGTTATAAAGTTAAACTTTTTTAAGAATAGTGTGTGTGGCTTTCCTAGAATATATTGTACTTCGATTTGCACTATCTGCCTTGCGTTGTCCTTGCGGACTGCTACACTCATTCTCAAAAAAACGTAACATATAACATTGCTTTAAAATCAACGACTTACGTGAAACGTAACGTAACATTGCACATAACAACGTCACATGGAAACATAACATTTGTTAGAACGAGGCTTAGTCCTACCCCCGCACAGAGAACTGGTGCAGTTTTGTAACATCGCTTAAAATTTAAGCACTGCCCCTACCCCCGCACAGAGAACTGGTACACGACAAAAATTCGGGAGAAAAATAACTTAGTGGTACGCTAACAAATGTTAGAGACAGACGCAAAAAAGCCCGCATAAAGCGGGCTGGGTTTTGTAACATTAGGGCTTAGGTGTTTTTGTATTCTTGAATCAATGTTGAACCCTGCCACAATTCAACTTGCAAAAAGGTTTTAGTCAATGCGTTAAACAAAACAGTCGCATCCAACTTCGAAAAGATTTGGCAATCATGGGCAAAACCCCGATCACGAACAATAATTGAAAACATAATTTTCCTCTTTAAAATCTAACATTTGTTAGAACCTAGGGGAAACCCTAGGTTCTGTCGTTTACTTACTTGTTAGCGTTGTAAGCCTCACCAGTAAGAACAAAATAACTGTTCTTAAGGTTTTCCAAGATTGTGCTAGCGTGGCACTCTTGTCCGGCTTCTTCCGCACCTAAAATCCGGTTTATCATGGTTTTCAATTCTGTTGCCGTTTTTGCGTCAACGTCATTTGAACCTTTTAACTTACCTTTTGGCACATAACCGCTAGCGATTTTTACGCGCATCCAATAGGTGTCTACTGTTGCCGTAGGGGTACGCTTTCCATCCGCATCAATGGATTTAATGAACTTAGGATCACGATCCATCAGGGTGTTAGCAAACAATGATTTTTCTAACTTGATACCCTTAGCCTCTTTTCCATCAAGAGCAAACCACTTTGCAATGATTTTGCCGTTGGTGTCTTTGCGATCGAAAACCGATGCAATGGCGTTAGAGTAGTTGTCAATGACAACACCGGTTTTTGTAACACCCTCAACAAGGGCATTGCGTGCGATGGATAAAATGCCGGTGTCAACGGCGGGAGAGACAATAACTTGAGTAGACATAATCTAACCTTTTCTAACAATGGTGATCTTGGAATATCCGCCGATCACCTAAGCATGGAAACAAAACTTTTTTGTTGCCATAGGTCTATATTAGCAAAACGTGGTACACTTTGCAAGTGTTTTCTATACGATATTTCAATAGGGGCATGGTCTAACAAATGTTAGATATTGACGACACCGACACCCCACCACCCCATTTTTGACATAAGGAGTCCCGTGATCCTATACACAGTGTGTTGCTCACTCGATACTCATTTTTAAAAATCCCCCCACCCCCTATACAATTCTGTACCACAACGTTATCAAGCCCAATCTAGAAACACCCCCCGGTGCAAAATAAATCGAGCCATCAAAAAAAATTTTTGCAAAAAATTAAAAACAGTGTTACATTTCGGCCATTCCCGATAACTACTCGGTGCCTATGATTGAAATACAGCCAAGCGCAGACAAGCCTCTGCCATTTGATATGTCCGATGAGCAACCCAAGACTCACAAGGACGGCATCGCCATCGCTGTAAATACCTCAAACCTGATCGATAAGCTCGGCCCCGGCCTTGACTACGAAGATAAAGACCTGCACAAAACAGCGGAGCTTTTTAACGGTACCGATAAACCCACTGCACCTAAGCACATATCCGTACCGGCAGAAGCGAAAGCGGCATCAGTCCTTATTAAGAAGTTTGACTTCCAAGCTTTTGCAGATATTCAGCAAGCACGCACATACATTACCAATAAGTTAGTCACCCTGTCTGACTGCGGTGATGCCAAGATTGAGATCAAAGCGCTTGAGCTTTTGGGCAAACATTCCGATATTGGCCTGTTCACTGAACGTAGTGAGATTACTGTGCACCACACTACGAGCAAAGGTTTGGAAGACTCTATTAAAGAACGCATCAAACGGCTCATGAATGCAGATGTTACGGATGTAACGCCCCTAGATGATCTGGATACGCTACTAGGCCCAAGCGAATCAACAGACGCGGGATTCGAATCAGAAAATACCCGCCAAGACGTACCTGATGTCCAACAACCTAACGCTTAAAGAGATCGAAGCGGCGATTAAGTCCGGCAAGATGTCGGAAGCTGACCTGCGCGTGCTGGAAGCCTCACTGATTAAACTCGAGAAACTCAAAGACCGTGAACTATGCCAAGAAAAATTCATCAAGTTCGTTGAACGAGTATGGCCCACATTCATTTCTGGTGCACACCACAAGAGAATGGCGGATGCCTTTGAACGTGTGGCAAACGGGACTTGTAAGCGGCTTATTATTAATATGCCTCCCCGTCATACTAAGTCTGAGTTTGCTTCATACTTGCTTCCAGCTTGGTTTTTGGGTAAGTTTCCACATAAAAAAGTTATTCAGGCGTCTAATACGGGCGAATTGGCGGTAGGTTTTGGTCGAAAAGTGCGAAATTTGGTGGATTCTGAGGTTTACAGCAGCATTTTTCCCAATTTAGCGCTCCAACAAGACTCAAAAGCAGCCGGAAGATGGAATACCAGCAAGGGTGGTGACTATTTTGCGATTGGTGTGGGCGGTACAGTGACCGGTAAGGGCGCAGATGTGCTCATTATTGACGATCCGCACTCAGAACAAGAGGCTGCGATGGCAGCTAGTAACCCAGAAGTGTATGACAAGGTGTATGAGTGGTATACATCCGGCCCTCGTCAGCGTTTGCAGCCGGGTGGAGCTATTGTTGTAGTTATGACACGCTGGGCACAGCGAGATTTGACCGGTCAGGTGCTAAAAAGTGCAGCGCAACGCAGTGGTGAAGAGTGGGAAGTCATTGAATTCCCTGCTATTTTGCCCTCTGGAAGACCACTTTGGCCCCAGTTTTGGAGTCTTGAAGAGCTTGAAGCACTTCGTGAAGAACTGCCAAATTCCAAGTGGCAAGCCCAATATCAGCAGAATCCTGTAGGTAACGAGTCAGCTATTGTTAAGCGCGATTGGTGGAAGTGGTGGGATAAAGACGCTCCGCCCATTTGCGATTACATCCTCCAGTCATGGGACACGGCGTTTGAGAAAACCCAGCGGGCTGACTATTCCGCAGGTACGACGTGGGGCATCTTCAACTGTGAAGAGGACAACTTTGCGCCGAATATCATTCTTCTCAACACGTATAAAAAGCGGGTTGAGTTCCCAGAACTGAAACGAGACGTGCTCAGAGAATATAAAGAGTATGAGCCTGACTCACTGATTGTGGAGAAGAAAGCGTCCGGTGCGCCGTTGATCTATGACCTGAGAGCAATGGGCATACCGGTGCAAGAGTACACGCCTAGTAAGGGCCAAGACAAAATTGCCCGTTTGAACTCAGTCTCAGACATAATTGCAAGTGGAAAAGTGTGGGTTCCACAGACCCGCTGGGCAGAAGAGTTAGTGGACGAGATTGCGGCGTTCCCATCTGGGGAGCATGATGACTTGGTTGACGCAACAACTCTAGCGTTAATGCGCTTTCGTCAGGGTGGGTTCTTACGTTTACCAAGCGATGAACCCGAAGAAATTCAATGGTTTAAAAGCCACCGCCGCGAGCGGTTTTACACAGTTTAAGGATTAAAAATGGCAACAAGTTCTATGGACAAAGGTTTGTACGCAGCCCCCTTGGGTATTGAAGATGATATGGGTATGGCTCCTCCATTGGAGATTGAGATCGAAGACCCAGAAAGCGTACGTATTGGCATGGGTGATATTGAGATTGAACTCTCTCCCGATGACGAGAATACCGACGAAGACTTTGATGCCAACCTTGCTGACTTTATGTCTGACAGTGCGCTTGATTCTTTAGGTGGTGAGTTGGTTGCTGATTTTGATAAAGACATCAACGATCGTAAAGATTGGATCAGAACCTACGTTGAAGGCTTGAAGCTACTGGGTCTCAAGTACGAGGAAAGAACAGAGCCATGGAACGGTGCTTGTGGTGTGTTTCACCCCATGTTGACTGAGTCCGTTGTGCGCTTTCAAAGTGAAGGCATCATGGAGACGTTCCCCGCTGCTGGCCCAGTAAAGACGCAAATCTTGGGGAAAGATACGCCTGTAAAAGAAGAAGCATCTGCTCGCGTAAGAGAAGACATGAACTACCAGCTTACTGAGGTAATGGTTGAGTACCGCCCAGAGCATGAGAAGTTATTGTGGAATTTACCTCTGTCTGGCTCAGCGTTTAAGAAGGTTTACTACGACCCAAGCATTGGACGTCAAGTTGCAATGTTCATCCCAGCGGAAGACATTGTTGTTCCCTATGGCGCATCTAATTTAGAGCGTGCCGAGCGGGTCACGCACGTGATGCGTAAGACTGAGAATGAGATTCTTAAACTTCAAGAAGCTGGGTTCTACAGCGACGTAGATTTAGGTGAACCCTCCGGTGAGCTTGATGATATTGAGAAACAGAAAGCTGAAGAGACAGGCATGTCAGCACTGCAGGATGAGCGGTTCCGCATACTTGAGATGCACGTTGACCTTGACTTGAAGGGATACGAGCACAAGGACAAAGATGGTGAGATGACGGGCATAGCACTGCCCTATGTTGTGACTGTTGAGAAAGCAACAACTAAGATTCTTGCTATTCGCCGCAATTGGTATGAAGATGATGAGTTGCACATTAAGCGTCAGCACTTTGTACATTACCAATATATACCGGGGTTTGGCTTTTATGGATATGGTCTCATTCACCTTATCGGCGGATATGCGAAGAGCGCGACCATGCTCATCAGGCAGCTCGTTGATGCAGGTACGCTATCTAACTTACCGGGAGGCCTCAAGTCACGAGGACTCAGGGTCAAGGGCGACGACACGCCTATCGCACCGGGAGAGTTTCGTGATGTTGACGTACCAAGCGGATCCATCCGAGACAACATTTTGCCACTGCCGTACAAAGAACCCAGTCAGGTTCTCTTCGCCTTGTTCCAGAACATTGTGCAAGAGGGTAGACAGTTCGCATCCGCAGGAGACATGAACGTTAGCGACATGAGTGCGCAAGCACCCGTGGGTACAACACTGGCAATTCTTGAGCGTACGTTGAAGGTGATGGGTGCCGTGCAAGCACGTATGCACTACTCAATGCGTCAAGAGTTCCGTCTTTTGAAAGCAATCATCGCTGACTACACACCAGAAGAGTATGACTACGAGCCAGTGGATGGTTCACGTCGTGCTAAGAAGTCTGACTACGACATGGTTGCTGTAATTCCTGTGAGCGATCCAAACGCGGCAACGATGGCGCAGAAGATTGTGCAGTATCAAGCCGCACTTCAACTCGCGCAGACAGCACCACAACTGTACAACTTGCCACTCTTGCACCGCCAGATGATTGAGGTGTTGGGTATCAAGAACGCAGCTAAGTTGATCCCGATTGAGGATGATGCTAAAGCTACAGACCCAGTGCAAGAGAACCAGAACGTGTTGACTGGCAAACCTGCTAAAGCGTTTATTGAGCAGGATCACCAAGCTCATATTGCAGTGCACACAAGCATGCTTCAGAACCCCAAGATCATGGGGCTTATTCAGCAGACTCCACAAGGTCAAGCACTCACTGCAGCAATGATGGCTCACATCAACGAGCACTTGGCATACGCGTATCGCAAGGAGATTGAGCAGACAGTTGGCTTGTTGTTACCAACAGAGGAGCAAGAAAAGAACATGGCTCCAGAAGTGGCTGCACAAGTTGCACAGCTTGCTGCACAGGCGTCAACTCGTATGACTCAACAAGCTCAAGCAGCGGCGGCTCAACAGCAAGTACAGCAGCAAATGCAGGATCCCCTCATCCAGATGCAGCAGCAAGAGTTGCAAATCAAAATGCAAGAGCTCCAGCTTAAGGCACAAAAACAACAGATTGACGCGGCAGCTAAAGCTGACCAACTCAAGATTGAAGAGTCACGTATTGCGGCTCAGAAAGAAATTGCGGCTATGCAAGTTGGTGCAAGCGCAGCCGCTGCAAAAGACAAACTTCAAAAGCACCAAGAGCTTGAAGGGGTAAGAATTGGCGCTGACATCGCCAAGCACAAGGCTCAGATGGCCATCCAAATGGCAGGCCAAAGAGCAAATCAAAAACCTAAGAGGGAGAGAGATTGAACGACTACAAACTATTAGCGCACGTCGCTAAAGAGATTGAGAAGTTAAAAGAAGAGCAAGCTTTTCATCTTGCCAACGGCAGAGCCGCTGACATTGAAGAGTATCGAAGTATCTGTGGGGTAATCCGAGGTCTTAACCTAGCAGAAAACATTATTAATGACCTCGTGCAAAAAATGGAGAAATCTGATGACTGAATTTGACCTCGCTGCTGTTGACTTGTCTGGCATTCTTAATAAGCCATCTGAAGACAAAGCTAAGCAGTTGCCTGACCCACGTACATTTCACATTTTGTGTGTGGTGCCTGAAGCTATGCAGGAGTACGCAGATAGTGAGGTTGGAATTATAAAATCCAGCCAATCAATGCATTTTGAGGAAGTACTCACTCCCGTTCTATTTGTCGTCAAGCTTGGGCCTGACTGCTATAAAGATACCACTCGTTTCCCTAGCGGGCCGAGTTGCAAGGAAGGTGATTTCATCATCTGCCGCCCAAATTCAGGCACCCGTCTGAAGATCCATGGCCGTGAATTCCGTATCCTCAATGATGATTCGGTTGAAGCAGTTGTGGAAGACCCCCGTGGAATTACACGTGCAGCATAAGGAGTAACTAATGGCACAAACTGAGTTTGAAGATGACTTTAAATTTCCTCATGAAGTAGAGGAAGAAGCTAAGGGTAAACCCGCAGCAGAAGAAGATGATGGCGGATTTGATGTAGAAATCGAAGACGACACACCTAAAAAAGATCGCGGTCGCAAGCCCGATGAATCACCACCTGAAGACCCCACTGAAGATGAACTCGCCTCTTACGACGAGAAAGTCCAAACCCGTCTGAAGAAATTTACACGTGGATACCACGATGAGCGCCGTGCTAAAGAAGAAGCACTGCGTGAACGCGAGGCTGCTGAGAAGCTAGCCAAGCAATTGTGGGATCAGAACCGCAAGCTACAAGAACAAGTGTCGCTTGGGTCAAGGGCGTACATTGAGCAGTCAAAAAGTTCCGCAGAGATGGAATTTGAGAATGCCAAAAAGAAGTATAAGGAAGCTTATGAGTCTGGAGATTCCGATGCTGTGGTAGACGCACAAGCAGAAGTTTCACGGGCTACGCTGAATCTTGACAAGGTTCAGAACATGAGACCTTTACAAGTCGAAGAAAATAATGTACAAATACAACAACGTAGTACAAATCAACCTTCTGTTACTCCAAAAGATGAAAGTTGGATGCAGAAAAACACTTGGTTTGGTACCGATCCTGAAATGACAGCTTCCGCCCTCGGGTTGCATCAAAAGCTGGCAAAGGAACACGGTGCTAACTTTGTGGGTTCTGATGAATACTACAAACGAGTAGACGCTACAATGCGTCGACGATTTCCTGAGTACTATGACGGTGCTCAGAGCTATGAAGATGATACACCTTCGAAAAAGGTATCAGAACCGGCTTACGAGGATGAACCTCCGCGCCGTGCAACAAAACCCGCTACTGTTGTGGCTCCGGCCTCACGTAGCACTCCGCCTAATCGTATTAGGCTGAAGGCATCCGAAGCAGCGATTGCTCGCCGTCTTGGGGTTCCTTTGGAAGAATACGCTAAACAGGTTGCTCAACTTAAAAGAGGTTAATTATGGATCAAGTTTTATCGTCTGGAAAGACACAAAATCGCGCTTCACGTGAACTAGACACTCGGGAAACATTCGCTCGCCCAGAGGCGTGGCGTCCTCCTGAGACATTACCTATGCCTGACGACCGTCCCGGTTGGACTCATAGGTATGTACGTACTAGCACTATGGGCAGCGCAGATCCAAGTAACATTTCTTCTAAGTTACGCGAAGGATACGAACCCTGCAAAGCAGAAGAATATCCCGAGCTCATGATGCACGCTTCCACTGAAGGTCGCTTTAAAGGCAACATTGAAGTGGGCGGTTTATTGCTCTGTCGTATTCCAACCGAGTTCATGGCTCAACGAGCCAAGTACTATGAGAACCTAAACAAGTCTCAGGTGGATTCAGTGGACAATAATTTCCTTCGTGAAAATGATCCTAGGATGCCTCTTTTCTCAGAGAAGAGAACCAAGGTCACTTTCGGTTCTGGTACTTAAATATAGGAGTCTTTTATGGCTTATCCGGTTGTTGACGCCCCTTACGGGCTAAAACCGATCAATTTGATCGGGGGTCAGGTATTTGCGGGTTCTACTCGTGAATATCCGATTACTAACGGTTACAGCACGGCCATTTTCTACGGCGATTACGTAGGATTGTCTCGTGGTGAAATCGTTCGTCTGTCTGTGACTACTGGCACAGCAGGCAATCAAACAGGTATCTTCTTGGGATGCCGTTACACAAACCCCGTCACTAAACAGTTGACCTTCTCGCAATACTGGCCCGCATCAACTGCGGCTGGTGATGCAGTAGCTATTGTTGCTGACGATCCTGACCAAGTGTTCAAGGGTGTTGTTTGTTCTGCTACTACCGCTGTTGCTTCTGGCGCTCGCGCTATGATTGGTCAAAACTTGGCCATGATTAACAACACAGGTAGCACTGCGACTGGCAACTCTAAGAACGCCATTCTTGCACCTAGCGACACCCCTGCTACCACTTCATCTTTGCCCGTTCGCGTGCTTGGATTGGTGACTGACACGGCTGTTTCTTTGGGAACTGCTACTTATACCAGCATTTCTACCGCTACCGTCACTTGCTCGGCTCTGCCAAGCGCGTTGGTTGTTGGTACTGACGTTGGTTCGCTGGATTCAAATGGTCAATACATTTCTTCCGGTTCTTTTGTCGACACCGCAGCCGCTGCCGGTGCTACATCGTTTATTTTGAATCAAGCCCCTGCTGCTGCTTTTGGTGCAAGTTCCACACTTGTGTTCATGCAGTACCCAGAGATCTTGGTCAAAATCAACTTTGGCCAGCATCAGTACTATGCTGGTACCAGCATTGCTTAAGGAGTAACTTAAAATGGCAATTTCACGCGCACAACTACTTAAGGAACTCCTTCCCGGTCTGAACGCTTTGTTCGGCATGGAGTACGCACGCTACGGTGAAGAACATAAAGAAATTTATGAGACTGAAACCTCTGAGCGTTCCTTCGAAGAAGAGACCAAACTGTCTGGTTTCTCTGCTGCTCCTGTTAAGAACGAGGGCTCTGCCATCGCTTATGACAATGCACAAGAGGCATGGACAACTCGCTACAACCACGAGACTATCGCTTTAGGCTTCTCCATCACTGAAGAAGCTGTGGAAGATAACTTGTATGACTCACTGTCTGCTCGTTACACCAAAGCTTTGGCTCGTGCTATGGCATACACCAAGCAGGTTAAAGCTGCCGCCGTTATCAACAACGGTTTCAGCGCAGCCTACCCCGGTGGCGACGGCGTTGCTTTGTATAGCACTGCCCACCCCTTGGTTTCTGGTGGCACAAACAGCAACCGTCCTTCTACAGCCGCTGACTTGAACGAGACTTCTTTGGAAGCCGCCGTTATTCAAATCGCTGCTTGGACAGACGAGCGTGGTCTTTTGATCGCTGCTAAGCCTAAGAAATTGATTGTTCCCCCAGCTCTGCAATTCGTTGCTACTCGTTTGTTGGAAACCAGCCTCCGCGTTGGTACAACTGACAACGACATCAATGCGTTAAAGAACAACGGTTCAATCCCTGAAGGCTACACCATTAATCACTATCTGACCGATACAAACGGCTGGTATTTGACTACTGATGTGCCTAACGGTCTGAAGCATTTCATCCGCTCTCCTTTGGAGAACAAGATGGACGGTGACTTCGACACAGGTAACGTTCGTTACAAAGCCCGTGAGCGTTATAGCTTCGGCTGGTCTGATCCGTTGGGCACTTTTGGCTCACCCGGTTCGTCCTGATAAATTAAATATTTCTTCGGAAATATTGGAAGGGGGCCTTGTGCCCCCTTTTTATTTGGTGTATATTGACTTTAATCCGGGCTTTCCGGTGCATCAAACAGTCCCGGCTGACGACATACAGATTGATGCACTTAACTTGTATGTAAGGAAACATCATGGGATTCGCAACACACCTAGGCCCTTGGCTGCTCGGCACTGTTAAAAACACTACCGGCACTACTGCTGGTACGATTCAAAATACTGGTGCTACTACAGTAACACAAACTAAAAAAGTTGTTTATGACGGTGCTGTTTACACTGCCGACACAACAACTACATTGTTTACTATTCCCGCAGGCTCGCAAATTGACAGTATTCACATTGATACTTTGGTTGCGTTTACTGGCTCTACTGCCGCAAATATGTCTTTGGGCATTACAGGCTCAACAGCTTTGTATTGGGCTTCTACAGATATTACAACTCAAGGTCGTTTAGCCAACACTGGCGCGGCGGCTAAGTTGGGTAATTGGTGTGGTGCGGCTACTACAGCTTCTCCTAACGGCGCTGGTGTTGGAACTACAGATGTAACAGTTATTGCTACTGTACGTCCTACCGTTGCCAACGTAACTGTTGGTACTGTTCAATACACTATTGTGTACTCTGTAGCAGAATCTAACGGTACTCAGTCTCCTGCCCCTTCCCAGCAATAATTAGTCTAGGGGGCTTCGGCCCCCATTTTTAAGGAGATTAATTATGATGCAAACAGACGTTAAATCAGGCGCAGCGGCGGCTAATGCAACCACCACTATTTTTGCTGGCCCAGCCCGCATTAAAGGTATATCAATTAGCTACTCAACAGGCGCAACGGTTGTATTAAATGACGGTACAAGCGGTACAGCTATGTTCTCTTTTACCGCACCAGCAGCTGCGGGTTCTATTTACATGATGTTTCCCGGAGAAGGTATCAAATGCAGTACTAACATCTCCGCAGTGGTGTCAGCAACTACAACCGCAGTGGTGTTTTATGGCTAAGAGTCCCGCATGGCAGAGAGCAGAAGGCAAGAACCCCGAGGGTGGTTTGAACGCCAAGGGGCGAGCCTCTGCCAAAGCGCAAGGCATGAATTTGAAACGGCCCCAGCCCGAAGGCGGCTCCCGGCGCGACTCTTTCTGTGCGAGGATGAGTGGAATGAAAAAGAAGCTGACCAGCGCAAAGACAGCCAACGACCCAGATTCAAGGATTAATAAATCTTTGAGAGCGTGGAATTGTGCTGATGGCGGTTATGTAACTGCGGCTGATGGTTGTGCTACCAAAGGCAAGACAAAAGGGCGTATGGTATGAACCAAGAAAACGTTGAAACCTTAAAGAATGTAGCGGATGGCGTTGCCGCTGTTACGGCTATCGGCACGGTAATGCAACTACTTCCTGCAGTTGCCGCACTGTTTACGATTGTGTGGACAGGCATGCGGATCACTGAAATGATTGCGGGTAAACCCTTTGCTGAAATAATTCGAAGGAAAAAAGATGCCGAGTAGTTCTAAAAAACAACATAACTTTATGGCAGCAATTGCACATAACCCTGCATTTGCCAAAAAAGTTGGGATACCGCAAAGTGTTGGAAAAGACTTTGATGAAGCGGATAAAGGAAAGAAGTTTGGTTCTGGCGGATACGCTCGTCCTGACCTTCAAAAAGTTAACAAACCAAAGACACTTCATGGGAAGATGTCAATCATGAAAGGCGGCGGTATGGCTAAGAGCGACATGAAAGAAGACATGAAGATGGACAAAATGCAAGACAAGGCTATGATTAAAAAAGCCTTTAAACAGCATGATGCCCAAGAGCATAAAGGCGGCAAGGGTACATCTTTAACGCTTAAAAAAGGTGGTGCAGCTAAATTTATGCAATTTTCTAAGGCGGGAAAGCCAACCGGTATGGCTCCTGTAAAGACTGGTAAGACACCAAATGGCGTTGCGTCTAAGGGTAAAACCAAAGGCAAAATAGTAAAAATGAACATGGGCGGCAGGCCCTGCTAACTTAAGGAGCTAAACATGAAACGTTATAACGGTGCCACTGGTAGTGATGTAGACGAAATGGAAGCGGCTAACAAAGCTTATGAAGCAGAGCCTAAAGCTCCGCTCAAAGAAATGGGCGATGGTAGCGCTGCGGAAGAAGCCGGGCAATTTGGCGATGCAGGTTCTGGTAGAACCGTAACACCTACGGCCAAAGCCGCTGCTAAAAATATGCCCAAAGCCGCCCCTAAAGCTGCTCCAAAGGCTGAATCTAAAGCCGCCGCTAAAGCAGCCCCTGCTGACGAAACAAAGCTGTCTTTATCTGATCGTATGAAGTTAAGCCGTGAGCGTGCTAGAAGCGGTAGCACAACTGATACGCGCTCTGTTGGCGAGCGTCTGCGTGCCGCCTTTGCCGGTAAAAACCGTGGTGGAAACAGCGTTGATTTTAGCGGTTCTGGTATGGGTATGAAAAAAGGCGGAGCCGCTAAAAAGATGGCTTCCGGTGGTATGACTTCTTCCTCCGCTTCTAAACGCGCTGATGGTATTGCTGTAAAAGGCAAGACTCGCGGAAAGATGTGCTAAGCCATGGCCGATCCAGTCTACACTGCTGAAATGGGTAAACCACCCACAGACCCTGAAGGCGTACCGGCTTCTAAAAAGTCCGCGCCCAAGGCACCAGCACCTAAGAAGACCGCACCTAAAGACTCAGTCTTCCGTGAAGGCATGCCCGTGCCGCAAGACGTTGATGGCGCATCCGTAAGCAAAAAAGCTAAGGGTGGTATGACCGCTTCTAGCCGCGCCGATGGCTGCTGTACCAAAGGTAGAACACGCGGAAAGATGGTGTAACTATGATCGCATCCCGAGGAATGGGTGATATTAACCCAAGCAAAATGCCCAAGGGCAAGCGTAAAGCTCGTCGGGATAACACTGATTTCACACAGTATGCTGAAGGCGGCAAAGTAAATGCGGCTGGCAACTACACTAAACCCAGTCTGCGTAAGCGGATTGTGTCTCAGGTAAAGGCCGCAGCTACGCAAGGTACGGGTGCAGGACAATGGTCAGCACGCAAGGCCCAGCTTGTCGCTAAAAAGTATAAAGCTTCCGGTGGGGGGTATAGAGATTGAAAGCTCCGCAAAAGTCTCTTAAAGACTGGGGCGACCAGAAATGGCGCACTAAGTCTGGCAAACCGTCGAGTAAGACGGGGGAGAGATACTTGCCTGAAGCAGCTATCAAGTCTTTGTCACCATCAGAATACGCCGCTACCACACGTGCAAAACGTGCAGGTAAACAAGCTGGAAAGCAGTTTGTAGCGCAACCTAAAACAATTGCAAAGAAAACGGCGGGATTTAGATGACCACTTCTGGAGTTGCAGCGTTTAATCTTGACCTCACGGAGATCGTTGAGGAAGCGTTTGAGCGTGCGGGCTCTGAACTTCGCACGGGCTACGACTTACGTACTGCAAGACGAAGTTTGAATCTTCTTTTTGCAGACTGGGCAAACCGTGGCATTAACATGTGGACGTTTGAGCAAGGGACGCTTACCTTTACTCAAGGTTTAGCTACATACGCGCTGCCGAATGACACTGTGGATTTGCTAGAACATGTAATTCGTACGGGCGCGGGTAACTCTTCCACGCAATCTGACCTGACAATTACCCGTATCAGTGTTTCTACCTATGCGACCATCCCTAATAAACTGCAGCAAGCCCGCCCAATTCAGGTGTGGTTCCAGCGTTTAGACGGCCAAACATCGTCCGTAGGGACTACATTAAATGGTGGAATCTCAGCCACAGATACCACAATCACACTGACTTCTACAGTTGGTTTGGCTACCACTGGTTTTGTCCTGATTGAATCTGAAACTGTTCAGTACGGCTACATCAGCGGCAATCAGTTGATGAACTGTTTCCGTGGCCAAAATAATACAACTGCAGTGGCGCACTCAACTGCCGCTGCTGTTTACTCACAAAACTTGCCATCCGTAACTGTTTGGCCGACTCCCGATGGATCACAAACCTACCAATTCGTTTACTGGCGTATGCGCCGTATTGATGACGCAGGTGGCGGCACTAGGACTATGGATGTACCTTTCCGTTTCCTGCCCTGCTTGGTTGCTGGACTCGCCTACTATCTTGCACTTAAGGTAGAGAATGGCGCTCAGCGTCTGGACGTCCTAAAAGCTCAATACGATGAGGCTTGGCAATTAGCTGCTGGCGAAGATCAGGAACATGCTTCTTTGCGGTTTGTACCGAGGCAAATGTTTATTGGAAGCGGTACGTAAATGGGCAATAGGTTTGCTTCCGGTAAGAACAGTATCGCCATGTGCGATCGCTGTGGCTTCCAGTTCAAACTAACGGCGCTTCGTAAAGAAATTCAGAAGACCAAGATTTACAATCTGCTTGTTTGTCCTGAGTGCTGGGATCCAGATCAGCCGCAGTTGTTGCTAGGCATGTATCCAGTTGATGATCCACAGGCTGTGCGTAATCCCCGTAGAGATACGACTTACTACACGGCTGGTACAAATGGATTGCAGACAGTTAACTCAACCAGTAATGCCCCGGATGCTGCTGGTTACGTTACAGGTGGTTCTCGGGATATTCAATGGGGCTGGGCTCCAGTTGGTGGGTCGAGTACTTTTGATGCGTCTTTAACACCAAATTACTTGGTGGCAACGACATATGTTGGTACAGTTACGGTAACAGTTACTTAGGAGATTAAAATGGGATTCAGAAAAGCAGCAGATGGCGTTACCAAATCAGGTAAAACTAAAGGCACAAACCTTGGTGATAGCGGCCCAACCGTTGGTATTGAAAGTGGTGCTAAGGGTGGCAAAGGCAAGGGCGGCAAAACCAATGCAGACATGATGTCTATGGGCCGTAATTTGGCTAAAGTCGCTAATCAGAAACGAGGTTAATCATGGCTACACAAGTTAAACCAACTACAAAGAATAGCCCCCCAATTAAAACTGGGTCTAATCGCAACAATAAACCCGCTTCAGCTTACGTTGACCGCGCTAAAGAGGCTACAAGCCAGCTTGCCGCACGCCCAAACAAAAGCAAGCTTGACGAGTACGATGTGACTATTGGCAACATTAGCAAGTCTGCTGGTAATGAGCCTGTTAAAACAACTGGCATCAAGATGCGCGGTACAGGCGCAGCTACTAAAGGTCTGATGTCTAGAGGCCCAATGGCATGAATTACACCGAGTTAAAAGCTGCTATCCAAGCCTACACGGAGAACACGGAGACTAGCTTCGTGGCGGAGATTCCTGTCTTTGTAACTCAGGCTGAGCAACGCATTTATAACTCGGTGCAGTTCCCTTCCATTCGCAAGAACGTTACCAGCACGATCGCTATTAACACAAAGTATTTAGATTGCCCGCTTGACTTCTTAGCTGTCTATTCAATGGCAGTTATTGACGGTGATGGCAACTACGAATATTTGCTTAATAAAGACGTTAACTTTATCCGTCAGGCATACCCTAACCCAACAACAGATACAGGTACGCCTAAGTACTACGCGTTGTTTGGCCCAACAGTATTGAGTTCTACAATCTATGACGAACTTTCGTTCATAATTGGCCCGACAGCGGATAAAAGTTATGGCGTTGAGCTGCACTATTACTATTACCCAGAGTCCATTACAGTTGCATCAGATGGTCAAACATGGCTTGGTGACAACTTTGATACAGTGCTTTTGTACGGCTCATTGGTTGAGGCTTACACCTACATGAAGGGTGAGCAAGACATGATGGCGTTGTATAACGGCAAGTATCAAGAAGCTTTGGCGCTTGCAAAACGTTTGGGCGATGGTATGGAGCGTCAAGACGCTTATCGTTCTGGTCAGTTCCGTCAGAAGGTAACTTGATATGGCGATTGTCCAAACCCAAACTACCAGCTTTAAGGCGCAGTTGTATCAAGGTATTCATGACCTGACGACTGACGTTATCAAGATTGCTCTGTATACGGCTAATGCTAATCTGAATGAAGACACAACCGTGTACAGCACAGATAATGAAGTGGCGGCTACGGGTACGTACGCAGCGGGCGGATCGCAGTTAACACCTATTACAGTCAGCACTTCTGGCTCTACGGCGTATGTAGGCTTCCCCAATATTGCTTGGACTGCCGCGTTAACCGCAAGATGCGCGTTAATTTATAACGTCACGCAAGGTAATAAGTCTGTTGCTGTGTTGGACTTTGGTTCAGACAAGACTTCTACGACCACATTCACAATTACCATGCCGACCAACGGCGCAACCACTTCATTGATTAGGAGTTCAAATTGATTACTACAACCAAAGGTGATATGGATGAATCTCTGCTTGAGAAAAGAGAGGGAGTCGTCGATAATGAGAACGAATACACCACTTGGGTGGAGTATTGGTTAGAGGGTGAATTGGTGCATCGTTCAGCCCATGTAGCCCTGAAGAAAATGCCCCCCATTGTTGCTGAAGCAGCATCTCTTACATAAGGAACCATCATGGCAAATACACAAGCAATGTGCACTTCGTTTTTAGGCGAAGTTTTTACTGCAACTCATAATTTTGGCGTAGCGCCTACTCGTGGTTCTAGCGCGGCTGACACGTTTAAAGCAGCTTTGTATTTAGCATCGGCTACATTAAATGCATCAACAACTGTGTACTCTGCTACTGGTGAAGTGTCTGGTACTGGGTACACGGCAGGCGGTGTGACGGTGACAAACGCAACTGTGCCAGCGTCTTCTAATACATCAACAACTGCGGGAACTGCTTACTGGACGCCTTCGGCTTCAATTACGTACACAACCGTGACTTTGACGACTGCATTTGACACAGTATTTATTTATAACTCTACTCAGAGTAATAAGGCTGTCAGCGTACATACCTTTGGTTCTCAAACAATTACCGCTGGTACATTTACATTGACTATGCCTGCTAATACCACTGCTGCTGCGTTGTTGCGTATCGCTACAACCTGAAGGTAGTGTATGGCTCTCGGGTGGGGCGATAATGCGTGGGGTGATAACACTTGGGGTGGCGCACTTGCTCTTACAGGCAACGAAGCTGTTTCAACTGTTGGCACCGCCTCGCCTATCGTTTCTGTAGCGATTACGGGTGTAGGCGCTTCGGGGGCAGTTGGTACAGTTACGCAGAGTCAGTCAGCCGCAGAGCTTGGTGATTTAGCGGTTGCATCGGTTGGTACGGTAGGTGCTTCGGTTACGGTTGCTTTGACTGGAGTCAGTGCAACAGGTTTAAATGGTACGCCTTGGGGCTACGACGCTTGGGGTGACGGAGTTTGGGGCGGTACTAACGTAGGGTTTGGTTACGGATTTGGGATTACGGGCGTAGGTGCTACAGGCGAGGTTGGTAATGTATCTGTTGCGGCGCGGTCAATTGCGTTAACAGGAGTTGATGCTTCTGGCGCGGTTGGATCAGTAGTAAATGACAGCAGTAAAGCATTAACAGGCACTGCGGCAACGGGTAGTGTAGGTACAGTTGTAGCTACAAGTACTCTAGGCATTACGGGTAACTACGCACAGGGTGAGGTTGGTGGGCCGATTGTGCCGCTGAACTCTAACCAAGCATTGGCTTTTGTTGGTACGGTAACACCCGAGAGAATAGTTGAGTTGTCCGGTGTAGGTTCAACGGGTGCTGTGGGAACAATGGGTACGCCTAGGACGTTTGGTTTGACGGGCAACGGGGCAACAGGCAGTGTTGGAAGTGTGGTGGCTGTTTACTGGAAGCTTATTGACGACAAGCAATCAAATGTTTGGCAATTAATAGATGACAAACAGTCAACAGTTTGGCAGAATACAAATACTTCGTAAGGAACGAACATGGCAGCAACGACGACTCTTTTGGGCTTGGTCACCCCCACACAGGGAACGCTCTCTGGTACGTGGGGCGATACAGTCAACTACGGTATTTCTGACTACCTTGATATTGCCATTGCAGGCACATTATCTTTTGCAGGTGATGGCGCTATTACTCTGGCAAACACTACGGGTAGCTCGTCAGGAAACGCGATAACTTCCACCACAGCCCAGTACATGGTGATCCGCATCACTGGCACACAAACTGTTACCAAGGTCATCACAGGCCCCAGCTACAGCAAACTGTACATGGTGGATCACGCAGGCGCTACAAGCGCGGTAACGTTCAAAGCCTCCGGCCAAACAGGTGTGTCAATTGCAGTTGGTGAAAAAGCTTTTGTTTATTACAACGGCACAGACTATGTAAAAGTTTCTAGCATTGGCTCAACGGGTATTCTTAGCCCTGTTGGTGGTGGTACGGGTGTATCCAATAATGCGGCAATGACTGTCACAGGCTCTGGCAACTTTGCCTATACAAGGACTCTGACAGGCACAACAAACGTCACTTTCCCCACAACGGGAACATTGGCTACTTTGGCGGGTTCGGAAACTTTTACCAACAAGACCCTGACAACGCCAATAATCTCAAGCATCAGCAACACTGGCACATTGACGCTACCAACAAGTACAGACACCTTAGTGGGCAGAGCGACAACCGACACTCTGACCAACAAGACCCTGACCAACCCAACAGTAACAAACTATGTTGAATCTGTGGTGGCTATTGGCACTGTTACATCTTCTAACACGCTGTCTTTGACAAGTGGAACTGTTCAGACAGTAACATTAACAGCGTCAACTGCTTGTACGTTCACGATGCCAACAGCAACGGCGGGTAAATCGTTCATATTGATTGTGACCCAAGCATCTGGAGGAAGTGGCACTGCGGTGTTTACATCAGTGAAGTTCCCCGGTGGGACTGCACCCACAATCACAGCAACTGCATCAGCCGTTGATATTCTGACCTTTGTGGCTAACGGCACATCTTGGTTTGGCACATACGCACAGGCGTTCGCATAATGTTTGCGGCTAAAGACACATTGCTAACCCGTCCGAGTGGCGGCTATCAAATCTCACGCAGTTTGCGTTTTAATAGTGCGGATTCTACGTATCTAACTCGTACTCCTGCAACTGCTACAAATCGCAGAACATGGACATGGAGTGCATGGGTAAAACGTTCAACTTTAGGCACAATACAAGAATTATTTGACAGTTATTTTGCTAATACAGATAGTGGATATTTTTGGGTTGGTTTTACAAACGGTGTAGATGCGTTGGAAATTCAGCTGTATAACACTACGTTAAGAACAACGACACAGGTATTTCGTGATCCATCTGCTTGGTATCACATTGTTCTTGCCGTTGACACAACGCAAGCAACTGCGGCAAACCGTGTAAAAGTATATTTAAACGGTTCTGAAATTACTGCGTTTAGCACTAACAACGCGCCAACACAAAACTTAGATACCGCTGTTAATTACAACGGGGCGCATTACATTGGGACTTTTACTGGCACAACAAACCTATTTAACGGCTACATTACCGAGGTAAATCTGATTGATGGTCAAGCCCTAACACCATCATCTTTTGGCGAAACCAACGCACAAACAGGCGTATGGCAACCTAAAGCATTTTCGGGAACATACGGCACTAACGGCTTCTATCTAAACTTCTCAGACAACAGCAACACAACAGCCGCTACATTGGGTAAAGATTACTCAGGTAACGGCAACAACTGGACGCCTAATAACTTTAGCGTGACTGCGGGTGTTGGCAATGACAGCATGGTTGATGTGCCTACATCGTATGGAACTGATACTGGTGTGGGTGGTGAGGTGCGGGGGAATTACTGCACGTTGAATCCGCTTACTACAACCACAGGAACTTACTCGCAAGCTAATTTGCGATATGTAGGCGCTAATCAAGATAAGCGTCCAACCGGAACAATATCTGTATCAACAGGACAATGGTATTGGGAAGTTACTTTAGCAAATGCACCATATTCGCCCCGTGCGACCAACTCTGGGTATAATGCTTTTGGTTTTGTACTTTCAACTGTATTTAATTCAACAACAAGCCCTCCCGTCTCGACAGATGCTTTAGTTTTGGAAGACAACGGTTACTACAAAAACTTTTCTGGGGCTTTTACTGATGGCGGTGTTGCGTTTTTAAGTGGAGATGTTTTGTCTGTTGCTGTTGACCTTGGTGCTAACACATTTACATTCCGTAGAAACAACACTTCATTGGCAACAGGAACTATTGGTGGTACAGCAGGGCGTGAGTTAGTCCCATTCATCTTTAGTTATAACGGGGACTACGGCGTAATGGACTGCAACTTCGGTCAACGCCCATTTGCCTACACAGCCCCAAGTGGCTTCAAAGCACTTTGCACACAGAACTTGCCTACGCCTACTATTGGTGCGACAAGTGCGACTTTGGCTAACACTTTCTTCACGCCAGTAACTTACACAGGAACAGGCGCAACGCAATCTATTACAACAGGATTTCAACCTGATTTTGTATGGATTAAATCAAGAAGTAGTGCCTACCATCATTTTTTATTTGATAGTGTTAGAGGCATAAACAATTTTTTATATTCAGACTTAACAAATGCTGCATATACAGATGCTAATGCCCTTACATCTTTAAACCCCACTGGTTTTACCCTTGGGTTTACAGCAAATGCCGACACCAATAATAGTGGTGGTTCTCTTGTCGCATGGAACTGGAGAGCATCAAATGCAACCGCAGTCTCAAACACAGCAGGGTCAATCACTTCAACAGTAAGCGCAAGCACTACGAGTGGGTTTAGTGTGGTGACTTATACGGGTAACGGAATTGCCAATGCAACTTTTGGTCATGGGCTTGGAGTTTTTCCTAGTTTTGTAATAGTTAAAAACCGAAATGGTACTGGTCAATGGCGAGTATGGGCAAAAGCCTATAACGGTGGAAACGGGTACGGAATTTTAGATCAAACAAATGCTTTTACTTCAGACGATGGGACATTGTGGGGAAGTTATCCTACTTATACAGGCCCAACATCATCAGTAATAACTGTTAGTGCTAGTGGAGAAGTTAACGGCTCAACTAAAACCTATGTTGCCTATTGCTTTACCGCAATAGCGGGTTATTCTGCTTTTGGCACTTACACAGGCAATGGTTCTGCTGATGGGCCTTTTGTGTATACAGGATTTAGACCTGCTTATGTAATGATTAAACGCACAACTAGCGCATACGATTGGTGGCTTTTAGATGTTGCTAGAGGCACAATTAACGCTGTCAAAGGGCGACTGTACGCAAATGCCGCTGATGCCGAATCAACAACATATCCATACCTAGATTTCTTGTCCAACGGCTTTAAACTCAGAGATGCCGATGGTGGATTAAACGCAAGTGGTGAGCCATACATTTATATGTGCTTTGCTTCCAATCCTTTTAAATATTCCCTTGCACGATAGGACTCAATATGTACGCACTAAACGGTAGAACGCTTAACCCTGATGAGGGGTTTCAGCATGAGGGTACAAGTTACCCACAGAATTGGCTACGCCTGACAAGCCTAGAGGAAAAGCAAGCCATTGGCATTGTGGAAACGCCTGATGTTGTTGCACCTTGGTACGACCAGCGCTTTTATTGGGGCGTGGACAATCCCAAACTCTTGAACGACAGAGAAGAGTCTGACGAGCAAGGCAACCCCATGTATGTCCAAATCTTAGGCACAGTTGATGGACAGCCAGCAATGGTCAACTCCACAGAACGCCTAGTGACACGGGGCATGAAGCACCAGTGGATTGCTCAGTTTAAACAGACGGCAAACTTAATGTTGGCTCAGACCGATTGGGTTGTAACAAGAAAAGCCGAGAGAAACGTGGACATCCCCGCTGACATTGCGGCTAAACGTGCGGCTGTGGTCGCTGAGTGTACAAGGCTTGAGGCGGCTATTACTGCGGCTCAAGATGTACCAGCTTTAATTGCGGTTATTGGTACAGCAAGCTGGGGCTAACCAATGTATGCGCTGGCTCCTTCTGCTACTGTTGCTGTTGGGGCTGGTTGGAGCCGTAGCCAAGAATGGCTGTTACGTGCGCGAGTTCTATGGGATTGGTTACACAACGCACAATCCATCCGAGCGTCATTCGCAAATGGTGGCGTGGTTAAAAAACAATGCTCAGTATTGCAAATCGACAGATTATGTGGTGATTTGGAACAATCTTTCGGAATGGGCGGGAACAGCGGATTCGGCAGAAACTAGGGCATTAATAATTCACGGGTACAAAGAGGCGCAACAACGTGAAAAGAAATGATCGACACAATCAAATTATTTCCGACCGTTCAGCCGTCTGGATACCCCGACAAGCATGATCTTGCCCAGAAAAAGCTGGAAAGACAGCATGAAGTTAACAAGGCAAATGAGTTAGCCAAGCAAAAGCAGACTCAGTTGCAAGATATAGGGTTTGAGATTTACTGTAAGAAGTCAGTACAAGAACGACTCCGTATAGAGATATTTCAAAATCGTAAATTGGATGTATACGTGTAATGGTCACAAAGAAACTCCCAGCCAAAGTAGCGCCCGTTAAACGCACAACACCCAAACCAAAGGTGGAAGCGCCTAAACCCGAAGCCAAAAAAGACGATAGCACGGTTGGCAAAGTCATTGGTTTGATTGAATGGGTGGACAATCCTTTTAAGTTGTTTACGGTAATTTTGTTGTCGTTTCTGTTTTTTGCGGGTTATTTTGCATGGGACTCACGCACCGTTATTTTGAACGCCATCACGAGTTCAAGCCATCAGCCGCAGCTTAAAGAAATCAAAGTTTTAGAACACGTTGCGGAAAGACTAAAAAAGGATTTGGAAGCCGAAACCGTGTTGGTTCACAAAGTGGCTTTGGTTGTGAATAGTAGAATTACGTTGCTTGCCTATGGCCCAAAGGGGCGGGAAACGACACTTGATGGCTATAACTCTACTTTGTTTGGCAAAGATGCCGCCCGTAATAGTGCCGTAATTGCAATGATGAATGGTGAGGTTTATTGCGACAAACTTGTTGCCACGGGCAAAACCTCGGAATGGGAAGAAAAACAAGGCGTAAACTTCATTTGTAGAGGTTCAATACCCCCCGAAATGGGCGCGTTTGAGGGCTATGTCTCTGTTGGGTTTACCAAAGAACCCCAAGACCTTGGCGCTGTTAAGACTCGTATTAACCTAGCATCAACTGAAATGGCTAAATAAGGAGTAACTATGTTTGATCTTTTATCTGGGGGCTTGCTAGGCTCCATCTTTGGCGGTTTGTTCCGTATGGCCCCCGAGGTGCTGAAGTTCTTTGATAAGAAGAATGAGCGCCAGCACGAACTCAACATGTTTGCCCGTCAGTGCGAACTGGAGACACTGCGTGGTCAGCAAAAACTGGCTGAGATAGGCGCACAGCGTGAAGCGGCTGTTGACGTAGGTGTAATGGATGCTTTTAACACCGCCATAGAGCAACAAGCCACAATGGTTAAAGCCGCAGGTGGTTGGGCGGCTAGTCTATCCGCTTCCGTCAGGCCAGTCGTCACATACTGGGTCTTGTTTGTGTGGAGCTTTATCCACGTATGGTTTGCATGGAACGCATGGATTACTGGCGCTCCTCCTGCTGAAGTGTTCAAGATGATGATGTCGCCTGACTTCTCAGCATTGCTTGCCGGTACTATAAATTTCTGGTTTCTCGACCGTACTTTAGCTAAACGTGGGTTATGAACCTAGAACTAGCCGCTGAACTGTGCCGCCGGTATGAAGGGTATCGGGCCAAGCCCTACCTTTGTCCGGCTGGTGTAGCCACGATTGGCTACGGGTCTACCTACTACGCAGACAAACGCAAGGTAACTTTGGAAGATGCTCCGATGGATGAACCCACGGCTAGGGCGCTTTTGATGATTGAGCTTGAGCATACGTACCTACCCGGTGTTTTGCGTAACTGCCCCGGCCTGATTACTGACGTACGCAAGTGCAACGCCATCGTGGACTTTGCCTACAATTTGGGCACTGGACGCTTGCAAACATCTACGTTAAAGAGGAAAATCAACGCCAATGATTGGGAAGGGGCAAAGGAACAACTGATGCTCTGGACTAAAGGTGGCGGTAAGGTACTGCCGGGCTTACTTAAACGGCGCACGGCTGAGTGCGCCTTACTGGATTAAAAATGCCATTACAGAAAGTTCTGTTTAAGCCGGGGGTGTCAAAAGAAAACACGCGGTATACCTCTGAGGGTGGCTGGTACGAGTGTGACAAGGTACGGTTTCGTCAGGGTAATCCCGAAGTTGTTGGTGGATGGGAGCCTTTCTCTGCGGCTACGTACCAAGGCGTATGCCGGTCTTTGTGGAATTGGGTAACGCTTGGCGGTAACAATCTAATTGGTGTTGGCACAAACCTCAAGTTCTACATCAACCAAGGCGGGTTGTATAACGACATCACGCCTATCCGCGCATCCAGTACAATTAACAACAACCCGTTTGTAGCTACAAATGGCTCCGCCACAATCACAGTAACAGACACAAGTCATGGCGCTATTACGGGTGATTTTGTTACGTTCAGTGGTGCTACGGGACTAGGCGGCAACATTACAGCTACGGTGCTAAACGCTCAGTATCAAATTACAGTTCTTACTGCAAACACATACACATTCACAGCCTCGGCTACCGCTAACGCATCGGATGCTTCTGGC